>Ga0209755_10000167_pt1 | contig 122988 bp, 121 predicted proteins | sample TergutCo191P1_FD_187301 | JGI IMG/M metagenome (GOLD analysis project Ga0209755, IMG submission 187301) | Cornitermes sp. P1 segment gut microbial communities from Petit-Saut dam, French Guiana - Co191P1 (SPAdes) (version 2) | ecosystem: Host-associated > Arthropoda: Insects > Digestive...
CATGAACATGATTTTAGTTTATACAAAAGGAGTATCGGAACTGAAATCCATGAGTCAATATTGGTGTACGCGGATCTTGGTTATTTAGGAATTGAAGGTCTTCATAAAAACAGTAAAATACCCAGGAAATCAAGTAAGCGCCACCCGTTAAGCGATATGGATAAAATGTATAACAAACGCCTTGCCCGGAAAAGGGTTGTCGTTGAACATATTAATGCAAAAATAAAAACATTTAAAATTATGGCGCATCCATACAGAAACCACTGTAGAAGGCATCTGCTCAGAGTCTCTTTAATTTGTGGAATTATTAATTTTGAAAATCGGAATATTTAATGGGTTGTCGAACATGTCTATTGTACTTTTAATGTTTACGGTTGTGTTAAAAGTAAAAATTCACCCTATGCATTATTTCTTTCTTGCCGCAACATTTTTCTCTTTCCATTTGATGTTTTCATATTTTTCAGATCAGCTTGATATTTATTTAAGCTTTGCAATATCTGCGGTTATATCGTTATTTTTAACAATCACTTATATGCGTTTTTTCGCGCCCAAAAGAATCGCTTTTATTTACGCGCCTGCGATCCAGTTTATTTATCTTATTATTTTCTCATTTTCATTCTTTTTTGATGGAATTACAGGAATGATTGTGACAATTTGCGCTGTTATCACTTTATTCATCCTTATGCAAGTGACGGGTAAAATTAACTGGGAAGAGGAATTTACACGAAAAAGCACCGATATTTAGAAAAATTACTCCCTTAGGGGGTATTCGCATAATTATATGAAATATGTTAAAATTCCAGATGATGTATAATAGGGAAATCCTATCCCCAATTGCCTCGCCTGTTAAAGACGGAAAACCTGTCTTTGGGACATGGAACAAGGCTTTTGAAAAAACAGATTTGCTGGAAATCCGCAGACCTTTCCGCTATCCTTATCCGCGCTGGCTAAAAAACTGCAGAAATAAAGAATGGCAATGTTTTACCGTCCAAAACGATTCTTGTTTGTTGGAAGCGCTTTTTTGTGATGTCAAATTTTACCAAATGGTTCAAGTACTGCTATACGACAAGGAAAATAAAAAAAAATATGTTTTTAAAAAAATAAAACCTTTTTCCGGCTGGCATCTTCCGAATAGTCTTTCAAATTCTTATGTGGACAGTAATTCTCCAAATTTTTTCTTCCGTATTCATAATTGGCTGGATGCGGATACCGTCAAACTTGATATTAATATTGAGTCGCGGAAAAACCCTCCGTTAACTATTCATCTTGATTATAATATATCTCAAAATATTTTACCAATGGCGGTTTCTCTCAGCTTTTCAGAGCGCCGTTCAATGTATGCTTTTAAGGCTTTTGCGCCTGTTCAAGGCAGCATGGTTTTTGATTATAATCATATTAATTTTAACAAAGATACTTGTTCCGGCTTTTTATGTGATTATAAAGGGTTTTTTCCATATAATATGAAAATGACTATGTGCAATGCGATAGGTTTTAATGAAGAAAAAGAAAGTTTTGGTTTTCATATTGCCGAAAATCAAACTAAGGAGACAAATAAAAATAACGAGAATGCTTTATGGGTAAATGGGAAACTAACTCTATTACCTCCTGTGCTTATCACAATGCCCGACGGACCTGAGTCAAATTGGATTATTCAAGATGTTGAGGGTATGGTTGATTTAACATTTACTCCGATAGAACAGAATAGAGGAGTGACAAATCTGTTGTTTACAAAAGCTGATTTAATCGCTCCTTTGGGAGTTTACAATGGAATGTTGGTTAATTCCGAAGGAGAAAAAATTAAAATTAAAGATCTCTTTGGAATTGGAGAAAAACTTTTTTTACGGATGTGATTATGGCAAAGAAAAGCAGCGGTCCTTCAAAAAATGCAATTTACGAACCGGGCGAACTTGGACGTGTTCGTGATAAACTCGGAGTAACAGACGATGCCGAAGCAAAGCGCATGGCTCAGCTTCTTGGCGGAGAAGTCGGTACAGAAAAAAACGCGCAGCCTGTCAGGCGTGAAACTGTAGATGTCGTGGTAAGCGGAAAAAAACGCCGTAGAATCGATTTAGCGCCGGAAGAAGAAAAAAGTAAAAAATCCAAACAAACAGGACCGTTTCCCGGAGATGATCCTACATCTCCTGTAAAACTTAGTTATTCAGAGAGAATTAAAATAGATCAATTTGCCGGTCAGGTTATGTTCGAAATTAAAAATTCTATGCAGATTCTCACTTCGATTTTTTATTTTTTTAAAGAACCTGTAGACCTTGTTAACCCGCGTTTTGTTACTATCCGCATGAACGATTATTATCGAAAAATTGAAAGACTTGTAACAACGACAAGAAATCTTTTTCCAAAAAGTAATAGAAAAAGAAACGTTCAATTAAAAAGAGCGTCACCTTTTGTTTATAAGGTGTTAGACACCATCCGTAATTGGGACATAGAAGCGCTTGCAAAACATATAGCAGAATTACAATCCCATCCTCGTTCTGTAAAAGTTTCAGATTTTACAGAAGTATTAAAAAAGATTTATAAACCGCTTTTTATTATTGATGATTTAAATTCAGAAAGTATAAAAACTGCTTTTAAATTAATTTATAAAATTCTTTACCTTGAAAGTCCTATGGAAGCAAAAGATAAATATCAGGATATTATCCGAAATATTATTTCTTACCTTGGTGATATCAGAAGAAATGTTCAGTTCGGTTTATATCCTTTATTGTTGAAACTGCTTTCTGACAGGATGATAAGTTATGAACGTTTCTTTATAGAAAGACGCAGACGATTCATGGCTTTTTTAAATGTTACAGAAATAGATCAATTAAATTCAGAAGATTTAAATCAACAACAAATTGATACTATTGATACAGAGGCGCTTCAGAAAGATGTCAGTGAAGAAGAATTGAATGAAACCGAAGGGACAGAGGATATTGAAGATATAGACGAAGATTTTGAAAAAGAAATAATTGAAGAAGATGAACAAGAAGTAAATGAACGTAAAGTAAAAGAAGATTTTGATAAAGCTCAGAAAAAAGCGCTGGAACAAAGTTGTAATGCTTTGGAATCCATCTTTCCAAAAGCAGGTTGGAATAAACTTGAAGATTACCCCGATCTTTATCCGTATTTTGCCAAAGTATATAATTTGAGGCATGGGTATGAATTAATCGCTAGAACCGATCCGATACAACAGATTGCAATACTACTTAATGTAATGGACGATCTTTTTATCGGTTTGCGTTCTGTGAACTTCGGTATTGTTGCAGGACCAGACGGGAATCCTATGAGAGTTGGAGATGAAATTGCAGAAATTCTTAACAGTTGGCGCAGCTTCATAGAAGACAGTTTTTCAAGAGATTATCTTCCCCGAATAACAGATTATTGCCGTATGTTGGAAAATTCAGGAGATGCAAGAAATAACCCGTATGCAAAGAAAACTTTAAATGAACTTCATTGGATCAAAAGACTTTATTTTCTTCCATATTATAAATTTGAATCACTTGGACCGCCGCCTTTTTCTAAAAAAGATATTATCCCTGTTTATAGTGAAGTAAGAAAACTGCGAAAAACTTTAACAGGTGTTGCAAACGGGATAAATCAAGGTATACGTGCAGGCGGAGCGGCTACAAGAGCGCAGTGTCCGGGAATTAATAATCCCTGGGAAATATATAACTTTCAAGTTCCTAACCCGGTATCAAAGAGGCTTGATTTGCTGCTTCCTCAGGAAAGAAGAATAAACGCTACATTAATTTTCTTTTCATTATCTGCGGTGACAATACTTGACTATCTTGTTAATAATGAAAACAGTTGGGCATATCAAAACCGTTCCGGACCTCTTTTCCGAAGCGTAAAAGAAGAGGGTGTAATTCCAATGTTCGGTGTAGATGAAAAACTGGATGCCGATCAAATTTTCAAAGATACCTTAAAAAAAGCCGGTAATTCTCCTGCGGTATAAAGCTTTAAATTTAACCAAATTTTAACAATCCATTAATTTGCTCTTAACATAATAAATTTACATTTATCATATCTTTATAAAGGGAGTAAATTATGAAAATAAAATTTATTACAATCTTAATGGTAATTCTTGCTTTGGTAGTTTCATGCAACAGAGGAAACCAGAACAGCCAGGCTGCCGCACCTTATACAATCGAAGCGGGCGGCTCTACATCAGTAACCCCATTAATGGAATTGTTCGCTGAAGAATATTCAAAGAGCAAACCAAACATCAAGGTTAATATTAACGGAACAGGCTCAGGTGACGGGATTACAAATACCGGTGTAACTTATCAAATCGGTATGTCAAGCCGCGATCTTACACCGGCAGAGCAAGGCAGGGGATTAAATGCCGAGATCGTCGCTATTGACGGTATTGCGGTAATCATCAATCAAAGTAATCCTATAGAGAATCTTTCTATCGAACAGATACGAAATATCTATACAGGCGAAGTTACTAACTGGAATCAGGTCGGAGGAAGCGCGGGTGCTATTGCGGTTGTAAGCAGGGAAGCCGGTTCAGGTACAAGAGGCGCTTTTGAAGAGCTTGTCGGTTTTCAGGGTAAATTGCTCGCAGGTGCAAATGAATCGACAAGTACCGGTGCGATTAAAGCCGGTATCGCGCAGAATCCAAACGCTATAGGGTATATTTCTCTAGGTTCGGTTGATGCTTCAATTAAGGCGATTTCTGTAGGCGGAGTTGCCCCATTGGTAGCAAATGTAACAGATGGCAGCTATAGAATCGCCCGTCCTTTTATCGTTCTTACAGGAAATAATGTTCATGCAGAAAGTAAAGCTTTTATTGAATGGATGCTTAGCCCTGCAGGGCAGGCGATAGTAAGTAAAAGCTGGATTAAAGTACGTTAATCTTGCATGAGTCGTAAATTTACAGATGTTTTTTTTAAACATCTGGTCAGCATAGTAGCCCTCTTTTCCGTTTTGGCATTGGGGGCTATTTTGCTTTTTGTATTCGCTCAAGGCGGTATGCCGTTCTTTACATCGACTTATCCGGGTGTAAGGCTTGTTGTACAACGTATTGATGAAATTAATGTAAACGGTATTACTTATGTAAATCAAAAAACTTTTATTGAAATCCCAAAAAATACAGATTTTATTTCAATCTTGTTTTCTTCAAATAATGAAGAGAAAGTATTGGATATAACAATTGATATTAAAGAGAAAGACCCGCGAAAAAAAATAGTATTTACGCATAACGATGAAGTAAATATTACTTATCCTGAAGCTTATGTATATACGCTTAGCTGGCCCGCCGCTATTTCTGCTCTGGAAAAAAAAATCCACATTATTCTGCCGGAGCCTCCTTATAATGCAGGGAAATTTTTAAGCGGTCTTGAATGGAGCCCTGACAGGGATAAGGTTTTCGGTATTTTCCCGATGATTGCAGGGACCTTGCTTGCAAGTTTCGGGGCGATTTTACTCGGTGTGCCTATTGCCCTGTTATGCGCTCTTTTTATGGCGGAATTCCTAAAACCTAAATTCGCCGCTATTATCCGTGCAGGCATTGAATTGCTCGCAGGGATTCCTTCGGTTGTGTACGGGTTTTTCGGTCTTATGGTGATTGTCCCCTTTGTAAGGAGCGCGTTTAACGTACCTTCCGGGAATACGCTTCTTTCCGCGATAATTGTTCTTGCCTTAATGATACTGCCCACCATCATTATGATTGCGGAAACTTCCCTTCGTGCAGTCCCCATTTCGGTGCGTGAAGCGAGCCTTTCGCTTGGGGCAAGTAAAATGCAAACAGCATGGAATGTTGTATTACCTCATGCAAATTCAGGGGTTATCGCAGGCGTTATTTTAGGTATTTCAAGAGCGGTAGGCGAGACAATGGCGGTAATTTTAGTTGCCGGAAATTCGCCCCATCTGACATTCAACCCGCTTGCCAGTGTCAGGACGCTTACTTCCACTATCGCGATGGAAATGGGTTATGCGTCAGGCAGACACAGCGAGATGTTGTTTTCTATTGGCGTAACGCTTTTTTCTATAATCTTGATTTTAAACAGTCTTATTTTATGGTTCAGAAGAAGGATGGAACAGGATTAATTATATGAAGAATGTAAAAAATATTTTTTCCGGAATTAATCATTTTTTCTTGCTGGATAAACAAATAAAAAAACGAAAAATTCTGGATAATATTATATTCGCTGTTATGGCTATCGCTATGACCGGTGTTATTGCCGCCTTATTATTTGTTTTGATTTATGTATTCAGATCGCAGGCGGGTTTTCTTAATTTGAATTTTCTTACAAACGCGCATACAGGTATACTTCCGATGATAGTAACAACGCTTTATGTTGTATTGGTTTCAATCGCTGTCGCTCTGCCTGTAGGTCTTGCTACTGCTGTTTTTCTTAATGAATATTCGGGTAATTCTTCTTTAATCAGGCTGTTACGTCTTGCGATAGAAACATTAGCGGGGATACCGTCAATCATTTACGGTCTTTTCGGTCTTTTGATGTTTTGCCGTATGTTAAATTTCGGGCAGTCTATAATCGCCGGCTCTTTAACATTGAGCATAATGATCTTGCCTGTCATAATAAGAACAACAGAGGAATCGTTAAAAGCTATCCCTGATTCTTTCAGAGAAGGCTCTCTTGCCTTAGGCGCAACGAAGTTTCAGACGACAGTCCATGTTGTTCTGCCGTCCGCTCTTCCCGGAATTTTAACTTCTGTGATTCTCGCTATAGGGCGCGTTGTAGGCGAATCCGCTCCTGTCCTGCTTACCGTAGGTCTTACAAAAAATATGCCGCGTTCCATTTTTGAATCAGGAAGGACGCTGACCATCCATCTTTTTTACCTGACAAATGAAGCCGTGCAACCTGAAGATTTCGGCATTGCTTTTGCAACCGCCTCTGTGCTGATTATTCTTGTTGTGATTATCAATACCGCGGCAAAAATCCTTACTTCTAACTTTAGAAAAAAATTGGGAGACATATAATGAAAGGTTTTTTAACGGAGAAATATTTATGAGCGATTTAAAGATAGATGTCCGCAATCTCGATCTTTTTTACGGTGATTTTCAAGCCCTCATTAAAATAAATTTTTCCATAAAAAGAGGCGATGTCGCCGCTCTTATCGGTCCTTCAGGCTGCGGAAAATCAACCTTTATAAGGATACTTAACCGCATGAATGATTTGATTCCCTCATGCCGCATTACAGGGGAAGTTTTGCTTGACGGGAAGGATATCTACGGCTCAATGGATGTAACGGAACTTCGCAGCAGAGTCGGGATGGTGTTTCAAAAACCGAACCCTTTTAATATGTCCGTTTTTGACAATGTCGCTTACGGTAAACGTATGCAAGGCGTAAAAGACAAACACGTTCTTACAGACATCGTGGAAAATTCGCTGAAAAAAGCGGCGCTTTGGGAAGAAGTGAAAGACAGGCTTAAAAAACCGGCGCAGGCGCTTTCCGGCGGGCAGCAGCAAAGGCTTTGCATCGCAAGAAGTATAGCGATGGAGCCGGAAATCATTTTAATGGACGAGCCGACAAGCGCCCTCGATCCGATTGCGACAAGCCGTATCGAAGAACTTATCGGAGAACTAAAAAAAGATTACAGTATAATTCTTGTGACACATGCGATGCATCAAGCTTCAAGGGTTAGCAATAGAACAGCTTTCTTTCTTTTGGGGGAGTTAATAGAATATAATGATACAAGGGAAGTTTTTACAAGACCTAAAGATAAGAGGACGGAAGATTATATTTCCGGAAGATTTGGTTAAGGAGGGCGGTGAATGGAATCGCGAAAATTTTTTACTGAAGAATTAAGTCGTTTACGTCATAATATTTTAATGATGGCTACAAAGGTCGAAGAAAATATAGGCAAGGCGCTGACCGCGTTGCGTACCTGTAATATAGAATTGGCAAAAGAGGTACGTGACAATGATTCGGAAATTGACGCTCTTCAAATTAAAATTGAAGATGAAGCCGCCATCGTTATCGCAACACAGCAGCCTGTTGCGCGCGACTTACGCGAAATGGTGGCGATTTTTAAACTTACCAGCAATATAGAAAGGGTAGGGGATTATGCCTCTCATCTTGCGCGTGCGGCGAAAAAACTTTCAAAGACAGGGGCTTCCGCTTTCAGGGCACAGATTCATTTGGAGAAAATGGCTGAAACGGGGCAGACGATGCTGCGCTGCGCCATTACAGCTTTTATGTCACAGGATGCGCAAGCGGCGCGTGAAGCTGCGGCGATGGACCGTCAAATCAATGACGAGCATAAAGCGTTAACTGAAGATATAATCAAAGTAATTAAAAAAAATTCATCGCTTATTAAAAGCGGTTTACAGATTCTTCACACATCAAATCAACTGGAACGTCTCGGTGATCATATAACAAATATTTGCGAAGCAATTGTTTACATGATCGAAGGCAAGCATGAGGAATTAAATGAATAACAAACCTGTTATACTTATCATCGAAGATGATCTTGAAATTCAGGAATTACTTACCCATTCGATGTCTAAAGAAGGATGGAAACTTATCCAGGTAAAAACAGGGGAAGAAGGGCTAAATGTTTTAAAATCGAAAAAAGTTAATTGCATACTTTTAGATATTATGCTTCCGGGTATAGACGGTTTAAAAGTGTTAAAAAAAATTAAAGAACTGGAACAATCTGCAAATTCCATTTGTGCAAATATTCCGATAATCATGACCACGGCAAAAGGCGAAGATACAGATATAGTAGCCGGTCTTGAGTTGGGTGCGGACGATTATGTTGTAAAACCTTACAGCCCCAAGGTTTTAATTGCCCGGATACGGGCAGGTTTACGGCGGCAGGAAGAAAAGGGAAACAATGTTACCACTACATTTATACATCAAGGCGATTTAAAACTTGATATAGCGCGTCATGCCGCTTTTATAGGCGATCAGCAACTCGATCTTTTTGCGACTGAATTCGCTCTTTTAAAACACTTTCTTTCCAACCCTGAAATTGTTTTTTCCCGCAACCAGATTATTGAAGCGATTAGAGGACCGGATTACCCTGTTACCGACCGCTCTGTCGATGTGCAAATACTAGGTTTACGAAAAAAATTGGGAGATGCAGGTAAAATAATTGAAACAATCCGTGGAGTGGGATATCGTCTTAGGGCGTTGTAAAATATACAAATTTTGTTTTACAATTAAAAAAGAGGTATATTGTGACTGTTTTTAAAAAATGTTTGCTTACATTAAGCATCGCAGTTTTGAGCTTTTCCGCAGTACTTGTTGTATCAGTTTTGTTATTCATGAATTCGCTGTATCATGAAATAAATATTATTGCTTTAGGTAATGCCGCAAAAACACTTGTAACAGCAATCGGACAAGAGCGTATCTCTGAAATATTCTTAAATCAGAAAGATGAGAGTGATATTAACGCTCGTGCTTCTTTATTGCCTTTAAGTAACCGTGATCCTTACCGCCTTACATTGATTGCTCCTTCCGGTTATGTGCTGTTTGATTCCCATGTTGCGGATAATCTTGTCAATCATATTGACCGTAATGAAATAATAGCCGCTCTTCAAGGAAGGGAAGGAATTTCACACCGTGAATCGATTAGTACAAATATAAAACGTATTTATTACGCGCTGCCTGTTTACCATGACAATTCAATAATAGGTGTATTCAGGCTTTCGCTTTCAATTCCAAGCTTTGGTATACGTGTTTCCCCTATTATTTTACCGTTCTTATTTTTCATTTTAATTTTTTTAGGAGCCGCTTTTTGGGCTATTTTTATTTTCTCCCGTTCCCTTTCAACTTCAATTGAAAGGCTGGTGAATATCGTTCAATTAGGGGCGCCGCTATTAAGCGATCCCAAAGCGGCGGAAACCGCTTCTGCGGAATTCAGAAGTATTGAAAAAGCATTACGTGCAATGACGCTGGAATTAAATATACGCTTTGAGCAGGCAAAATCTGAAGGCAACCGTCTTGAAGCGATACTTAACGGATTGTCAGAAGCGGTTTTTGCGATGGACTCTTCCCTTAAATTGCACCTAATAAATCCAAAAGCAAGGGAGCTTTTTAATATTGATAAAAATATGGTACTTGGGAAAAATCCGGAAGATTTTACCCGCGGCGTGCAGGGAAAAAGCGATAATAAAAATATAACCCTACTGGAAGCGACTCGTTCCACAGAATTGGTTGAAACAGCAAATAAGGCGATTCATGACGCTGCCCCTGTCGAGAGGGAGTTAACGTTTTGCTATGGTGTAGAACAGACTTTTCAAGTTTACGCTTCGCCGCTTGCAAACGGAGGTGTTGTTCTTGTATTACTGGAGATCACCCGTCTTTTAAAACTGGAAAGGATTCGCAAAGATTTTGTCGCGAATGTTTCCCATGAATTGCGTACACCCATCCAGCTTATCAAAGGGTATTCTGAAACAATGCTTGAAAGCGAATTGGATGAACAAAACAAGCATTTTATCGGAATTATCAGCAAGAATGTTATCATGATGGAAAATCTTACAAACGATCTTATGATGCTTGCCAGTCTTGAAAGCGGAAACGCCGGAACCAGACTTTACGAAATGGAAGAATGTTCTGCCGCTTCGCTAATTAATGAAGCCATCTCTGCAATTGAACAGCAATCATCGAGAAATAAAATAGAAATAATCATAGATTGTCCTGAAAATTTAAAAGTGAAAGTGTATGGTTCGCTGATAATACAAAGCCTGATTAATTTAATCGACAATGGTATTAAATATTCACCTGATAAATCAAAACTTTGGGTCAGCGCAAAAGCTCTTAATGATGAGTTAATTTTTGAAGTGCGTGATAAAGGGATAGGGATACCTGCAGAACACCTGGAACGTATTTTTGAAAGATTTTACCGTGTTGATCGTTCAAGAAGCCGCGAAGCGGGAGGTACCGGTTTAGGGCTTTCCATTGTCCGGCATATCGCATTGCTTCACAATGGAAAAACCGAAGCGGAAAGCCACGCCGGTGAAGGATCGGTTTTTAGAATTATAATTCCGCTTCCTCAGAACTGAGAATTTCCAGCAACTCAATTGTAAAAATTAATGTTGAATAAGGCGGGATAATCCCCTGGATACCGTCACTTCCATAAGCAAGGTCTGAGGGTATAAACAGACGGTATTGACTGCCGACTGTCATCAGCATTAAACCTTCAGCCCAGCCGGGAATGACCATATCAAGCGGGATTTGCGTTCCGTCTTCTTCAGAAGAGCTGTCAAACAATTTGCCGTCAATAAATGTACCTTTATAATGCACTCTGACAACAGAATTTTCTGCAGGATGTTCACCTTCCGATTTTTTAAGGATTTCATATTGTAATCCGGTTTCTGATACTTGCACTTCAGAGCGCTGGCTGTTTGCTGTAAGAAAATTTCTCTCTGTTAATCTGTTTTGATCAGCTTTTCTTTCTGCGGCATCCTGCAATGCTGTTTCTATTAGTTCCATCGCTTCCTGTTCGCTGAACTGGGTTTGATTTTTTTCAACCATGTCTTTTAAACCTTGTGCAAAAGCATCATAATCAAATTCCAATCCCATCTCACCTAAATTAAAATTAGCACCTATTGCCATACCGAAGGCATAACTCAATTTAGCTTTTTCTTCAGCTTTCTTGTAATCTTCCTGAATGGCTCTTGCGTATAACGCAGTTACCGCCATAAACAAACATAAAAAAACAACAATTCTTTTCATTTTTATTCCTCATTTTCTTTTGGTTTTATTTCAAGAAGTTCTACTTCAAAAAGTAATGTAGCAAACGGAGGTATCAACTGTTGTCCTGTGTTCCAATCTTGCATACCCTCTTCTCCGTATCCGAGTTCAGAGGGGACATAAAATTTGTATTTACTGCCGACGCTCATCAATTGCAAACCTTCAGCCCAACCTTGAATGATGTAATTTAAATCGAATTCTGCAGGTTGACCGTAGGTATAAGAACTGTCAAAAAACTTTCCGTCTATAAATTTTCCTTCATAATGAACAACCACAAGGTCCTCCATTGTCGGTTTAGGTCCGTACCCTTCAGTAACAAGCTCATATTGAAGCCCGCTGCTTGTAATAATTACACCGGGTTTCTTGGCATTTTCTGCAAGAAATTCATTTTCTTTTTTAATTGCTTCTGTCTTATTTATTTCTTCTATAGAGTTAAATGCTTGCTCTATTTTTCCCCTTGCTTCTTCAAGTTCAAAGCGCGGTTTTTTTCCTGTTAAGCCGTCCCTCATCCCCTTTATAAATTCGTCAATATTCGGAGTGATATTATCCGCTGACATTCCATCTTTTAAAGTCACTCCTATATTCAACCCAAGCGAGTAAGAAGCATCTCTGTCAAAATTTACTTTACCTGCAGAAGAACCGTTTTCCGTTGCTCCCTTACAACCCGTAAAAATCACCGCAGTAAATACCGCACAAACAATGTTTATTAAAATAATCCTTTTTATGTTTTTCATTATATTAGTATAGACTTAATGACGGTTATTGGCTAGTACTGGAAGTATCGCCTTTTGAATGTTTTCTACACATAGTAATGTCTCTTTTTTATATTAAATGAATTATTTAATAATTTTTCCTTTAATTTATGCTTTTTTATGACCAGTTATTGATTTTTTTACCGTTTTATAGTAATATTATTAAAACCTGCACAACTAGGGCGGCGTGCCGGCAACAAAGGTTCATTATCATCTGCAGGGCTTTTATCTGGGAGGATACGCCTAATGAAGAAGTTACTACTGATAGATGATAATACATTTCATCTTTCTGTCGCCGAAGAAATATTAAAAGATAATTATGAAGTAACCACCGCAATATCTGCAAAAGAGGCGCTTGGCTTTTTATCCAAAGGACTTATTCCAAATTTAATAATTTTAGACATTTTAATGCCTGATATTGATGGTTGGGAGACTTTTAACCTTATTAAAGGTATCAGCCTTCTAAGGGATGTCCCGATAGCGTTTTTAACATCGCTTGACGGGGATGACGATAAAAAAGAAGCAAACAGGATGGGGGCTGCCGATTTTATCACCAAACCTTTTGAAGCGGACGAGCTCATTAAAAGGATAGGATCGATTATTGCAAAGCATGAGGCGAAGAGCAGTTCGTAACTATCCTTCCCTTTTTTCAGAAAAATAATTAAAATTAACACCTTGCTCTTTTTAAGAAAAATATGCTATAATGAATAAAATGTCTCTAAACAAAGTTTGAGACCTTAAATTAAGGAGAGTATATGGGAGCAATCGATCTACCCAAATCACCGAATGTATTCCATCCGGAGAAGCCAAGCGCAGTCGGTTCACGAAATTCACTGGCACAAGAATATAGGGATCAACAGGCTGAGGTTCAGCTATTATTGGAAGAGGAAACCAATAAGATTATCCATCATTTGACGGCAAGATTACCCAAAGATGTCCTTGAACGGCTTGATGTAATGGGCGGCCTCAAAGAAAAACTTTACAATTATTTCAACCAAAATTACCAGAACATGTTCAACCGTTACATGGTAACGACTGAAGATGAAATGGTTAAAAAAATCAGAAACTTTGTTGATAAAGAAGAAACGAAGGTTCTGACCCGTTATACACCGAAAGAAATCGCCGACCTTCTTGACGCTGTTGGCGGTGCTGACAAGTTCAACACAGGCGAAATTGAAAAATCCATGGTGAATATGTACGGCCACTTACAAGGTCATATTCAAAGGGGTGTCAACGAGCTTGAAACAAAGACTAACAGCATACTCCGTCAGAAGACCGATACAGGCGCTTTCGTCCGCGGAGAGAACGCTTATTCTATCGTAAAGTGCGCTTTCAAGGATAATCAAATAAAACCTAAGACAGTTACCGATGTAAAACTTTCTATTAATATTCTTGATTCAGAACTTATCAGTCCTATCTTCCATTATCAGGTAACAGTCGAATATATCGTTAAAGACCTGATTGCAAAACACATCATTGATAATATCGATAACCTCATCGAAGAAATCAAGGATAAAAGAATTGAAGAGAGAAAAGAAGAACTTTCAGACAGTGAAGTTATTTTTGCTAAATTGAGCAAGGTTAGTAATTTCACCGACGATGTTACAGATGATCCTAAAGCTAAACGTTATTCTTATGTTGCTAAAATACTAATGGACAGACTTTCCGACCTTCGTGCGGAAATTGACCCTGAAGATTTTGACGCTCTTAAGATACGCGAAAATATCAAGAAAATTGTTGACATGGAAAATATCCGTAACCGCGGCTTTAATACCGCTATCAACTCCATAACATCGATCCTTGACACTTCAAGAATGGGTTATCAGTATATTGAAAACCTTAAAAACGGGCGTGAAGTAATCATCCGTGAATACGAAGACACCGATAACGCAAATCTGCCTGATGAACGTTATCAAATTCTTATGAGGTATTTTGACAATGCCCAGCTTCTTGAAGACCGCAAAGCTTATGATGTCCAGCTTAAGAGCTTTGAAACAGAAATCCAGCATCTCTGGGATATTCTGGAAGTGACTTATCAGGGCATGAAATCCGGCGGAAAAGTCGAAGATTTTGATGATTTAGCTTTACAGAAAAAAGCCAAGATTCAAAAACTTATAAAAGAAAAATCCGGTGAACCTCTTTACGAAGATATCGCCAAAGTATGGGACGAGATTTCTTTTGTAAAACCTGTTGAAACCGAAGTTGAAAAATCCAATCGTACTTATATTTATGAAAAAGATAAAGTCCGCACAAAAATTATTCTGATGCGCGACCGTATGAAGAGAATGTACGATTACTTGTACCCGATCGAAAGACGTGTAATGGAAGAAAGACTTGCATGGCTTGAAAGCGAATATTTCAGATTTGATTATATGATTAATCCTTATCACTTACAGCCCGGTGTACTTTTGGATATTGATATTACATCGATCAAACGAAAAAAATACACACTGGATGCAATGGGAAACGTATTAAATGAATTCCTGTCCGGTGTTTCAAAAGGTTTCCATGATGCTGCATTTGCTTCATTCAGCCGCAGACGATCAACAGTCCGCGATGATATTAATCAATCTTTCAGCTCTCCTGCAGAGTAATTAAGGATAATTTATGAAAAAAATATTATTTATTATTTTTATTTGTTTATGTATTGCCGGTACAATTTATGCACAAGATTATGCGGCGACAGAACGTCAAATCTCTCAGTCTATTCAACAGAATTCATCAGAATATGACAGACTTGTAGCTTTGGATAAGCAGAATGAGGCAAATAGAGCTTATACTAACCTGCAAAGATCTCATACAATGTTAACAAACGAGATTAAAATATTTCAAAACGAAATTGAAAACTTGATTAATAAACCGGGAACTAAAGAAGTTATTACCAGAAAATTAGGACGTCTTCAATCTCTTATGAAACAAGAAGAAGCAATGCTTGCACGCCTTAATTATTTAAGGGACTCCAGACAATAGCGCGGGAGGGCGCAACAATACCTAAGATAGAAGCGAATCGCTCTCTATTTTAGGGTTTTTATATACAAGCTGTCCTCAAAAAGGGCAGCTTTTTTATTTTTTCCAATAAATCTTACCTATAAAGCGAGAATTCTGCGGTTTTTTCTTTAATAAAAAGAATTTACTAGCCAATTTCACTAATCCATGTTAAAATTCTTCTATAATTATCCACAAAAAAACAGAGGAATAATATGTCAAATGAAAACATTACAATGATTGACGGTAATAACGCGGCCGCGCACGTAGCGCATGCGTTAAGCGAAGTAATCGCGATTTATCCGATTACCCCTTCCAGCCCGATGGGTGAACTTTCTGATGAGTTTTCCGCCCAGGGGCGCAAAAACATCTGGGGAGCGATTCCCGTTGTAGCAGAATTACAGTCCGAAGCGGGCGCAGCCGCGGCTGTACACGGCGCGTTGACAACAGGCGCTATGTCCACAACATTTACCGCTTCACAGGGCTTACTGCTCATGATTCCGAATATGTATAAAATAGCCGGCGAACTTACTTCTACGGTATTCCATATTTCAGCACGTGCGCTTGCCACATCGAGCCTTTCAATTTTCGGCGATCACCAGGATGTGATGGCTTGCCGTCAGACCGGTTGGGCGATGCTTGCGTCTAACAGCGTTCAGGAAGTAATGGATCTTGCGGCTATCGCTCATGCGTCTACCTTGCGTTCCCGCGTGCCTTTCTTACACTTCTTTGACGGTTTCCGCACCAGTCACGAGCTTCAGAAAATAGAAGAACTTTCCTACGATCAATTACATCAAATGATCGATGACGATCTTGTTGCCGAACATAGGGCAAGAGGTCTTTCACCTGAAAAACCGGCTATCCGCGGGACAGCTCAAAACCCCGATACTTATTTCCAGGGACGGGAAGGCGTTAATAAATACTACGAAGCTGTAGCGGCTATCGTGCAAAAAGAAATGGAAAAATTCGCCAAAATGACCGGCAGGGTATATAACATCTTTGATTATTACGGGGCGAAAGACGCAGAGAAAGTAATAATCATCATGGGATCAGGAGCTGACACTGTCGAAGAGACAATTGATTATTTGAACAGTAAAGGTGAAAAAACAGGTATGGTAAAAGTCCGCTTGTTCCGCCCCTTCGATGCAAAACTTTTTGTAAAAGCTTTGCCCGCATCTGTAAAATCAATCGCTGTTTTAGACCGCACAAAAGAACCCGGCTCTTTAGGCGAGCCTCTTTATCAGGATGTTCAAACCGCCATCGCGGAAATGATCGCCGCAGGCGAATTAAAATCCAGCCCGCTTGTTTTAGGCGGACGCTACGGTCTCGGTTCAAAAGAATTTACCCCAAGTATGGTAAAAGCTGTATTTGATAACCTTTCAGGTAAGAAAATCGCTAATTTTATCGTCGGTATACATGATGATGTTCTCGGAAAGAGCCTCGATTACGATCCGCATTTCTTCATCCCGGAAGAAGGAATGAACGAAGCGTTGTTTTACGGGCTCGGCTCGGACGGAACAGTCGGTGCGAATAAAAACTCAATTAAAATTATCAGCGAGGCGAAGCCGGAACTTAATTGCCAAGCTTATTTTTCCTATGACTCTAAAAAATCAGGCGGTTTCACTGTTTCGCATCTTCGCTTCGGCAAGGGAAAAATCCGCCGTCCGTATTTAATTAACGCTGCCGACTTCCTCGCCTGTCATAAATTTTCTTACATGGCAATGTATGATATGCTTTCAAAAATCAGATCGGGCGGGACTTTCCTTCTTAACAGCCCATTTAAAGCGGCGGATGTTTGGAAAGAGCTTCCTGTAGAAGTTCAGAAAAAAATCATCGACAAGAAATTAAAATTCTACGTTATTGACGGCGCGGAAATTGCGCGTAACACAGGGATGGGAAACCGTATCAATACAGTAATGCAAGCCGCCTACTTTAAAATCTCAGGCGTATTGCCGGAAGCTGAAGCTGTAAGTTTAATGAAAGAACATATTAAAAAAACCTACGGCAAGAAAGGCGATGTAGTCGTCCAAAACAATTATAAAACTGTAGATGCGGCTTTAGGCGCGGTTGAAGAAGTGAAGTATCCTTCCAATACAGAAGGCAATCAGCACATGAAAGAACCCTTTGCGACAGCGAAAGATGCATGGATCAAGGATACGCTCGGTAAAGCCGCTTTCCAGGACGGCGATTTATTGCCTGTAAGTAAAATCCCTGCAGACGGGACTTTCCCCACAGCGACAACACAATATGAAAAACGCGCGGTTGCGGAACTTGTTCCGGTATGGAACCCCAATGAATGTATCCAATGCGGTAACTGTACAGTAGTTTGCCCTCATGGTTGTATCCGCTTTAAGAATGTAAGCGATGCAGATGCTGCAAAAGCGCCCAAAGGTTTCAAATCTGCTGCAATTAAACCCAAACCGGTAGACGGATTTAAGGCAACACTTGCCATTTCCTGTGCAGATTGTATGGATTCAGGGGTTTGCGGTCTATGTATCGGAATTTGCCCGAAGTCAAAGAAAACTGATACTTCCCCCGCTCTTTCTAAGAAATCCTATTCTGACGATCCTGCATTCCATGATGAACAAGCCGCAGTTTGGGAATACTTCCTCAGCCTGCCTGAAACCCCGGCTGAAGGCGAACTTAACAGCGCAAAAGCGCTTGCTTATAAACGCCCCTTATTTGAATTCTCCGGCGCATGTGGCGGCTGCGGTGAAACCCCTTATGTCAAACTTATGTCACAGCTTTTCGGCGACCGCGCCCTTATCGCTAACGCGACAGGTTGTTCTTCAATCTACGGCGGCAACCTGCCGACAACTCCGTACTGCCAGCGCGCGGACGGAAGAGGCCCTGCATGGTCAAACAGCCTCTTTGAAGACACCGCGGAATTTGCGCTCGGTTTCAGGCTGACAAGCGATAAACTTGCCGAGCATGCCCGTGAAATGGGGATCAAGGCGAAGGGCGAAGGAATCGCCGCATCAATTATTGATAAACTTCTTGCCAACAATCAGGAGAACGATGCTGCAATAGATGAACAGCGCAAAAATGTCGATGCGTTAAAAGCCGCTCTTAAAAACGACAGCAAACCCACAGCAAAAATGCTGCTCTCTCTTGCAGACCACTTTGTAAAACGCTCTGTATGGGGCTTCGGCGGTGACGGTTGGGCTTATGACATCGGTTTCGGCGGATTGGATCACGTCCTCGCTTCCGGCAAAAACGTTAACCTCCTTTGTCTTGACACCGAAGTATATTCCAACACAGGCGGTCAGATGTCTAAATCCACCCCTGTCGGCGCGATTGCAAAATTCGCTTATGCGGGAAAAGATGTTGTAAAGAAAGACCTCGGCGCGATTGCAATGAGTTACGGTTATGTTTATGTAGCAAAAATTTCCTTAGGTTCAAATATGCCGCAGGTAATCAAAGCGTTCCGCGAAGCGGAATCCTATAACGGTCCTTCTTTAATCATCGCCTATTCGCATTGTATCAATCACGGTATCAAAATGAACGAAGGTCTTGAACACGGCAAGGCGGTAGTGTCATGCGGTTTATGGCCTCTGTATCGTTACGATCCGCGTTTGAAAGATCAAGGCAAAAACCCCTTCCAGCTTGACTCAAAAGATCCAACCACCAGCATCGATGACTTCATGGCATCAGAAAACCGCTTCCAAGCTCTCAAAGCGGCTGATGCAACCCGTGCAGCCGCATTACTCGCAAAAGCGAAAGCGCAGGCGGAACGAGTGTTGAAAGAGTACAAGTATTTGGCGGAAAGACCGTTCTAAATTTTTTAATCTGTTGATTGATTGCCCCCTTGCCGAAAGGTTAGGGGGCTTTTTTATAGTTATGTTATAATTTCTTTTATCTTGCTTATTAAATACATAGGGATATTATAAATAATACCGTTGGTATAATCTTTTTGTTCCAAATCCTGTAGCGATGAACATATTGCAATCGGCGGTTTGTAGAAATCTATATAAACTTTAAGGCTTTTTGCTTTTAAATTTTTTTCCGCTTTTACTTCCAGCGGGATTATTTTATTTGCCATTTGAATTATAAAATCAACTTCCGCTTTGGCTGAACCTTCGCGCGCCCAGTAATAAACAGGAATATTTTCCAACGCTTTTAATTCCTGAAGAACAAATTGTTCAGCAAGAGCACCGAAAAAATGATCGAAAACCGCGGCATCGCGATCTAAAAAAGCTTTTATATCTAAATCGGCAATTGCTGAAAGCAGTCCGACATCTAAGGTATATAACTTAAAATATTCTGCTTCAGAATAACTTATTAATGGATAATGCGGCATTGTAATACGGTTAACTTCATATACAAGACCGCATTTCGCTAACCAAAAAAGAGATGATTTGTAATCTCTTGATTTTGCTCCTGTTTTTACATTGTTGTATACAAATTTTTTATTTTCTCTTGCAAGTTGCGCCGGAATGGAATTCCATATGCGGATTACTTTTTCTGATGAAGTCATACCTGTATGTTTAGAAAAATCATCTTCATAACCCGTTATTATTCTTTTTTGAATTGTTCTGATTTTGTTAAAATTTTTTTCATTAGAAAAACTTAAAACTACTTCAGGCATACCGCCTGTATAAAAGTAATATTTTAAATGTTTTAATAAATCGCTTTTTACTAACTCTAATAATCGTAAATCACATTTTTCAATCGCTGTTAGAATCTTTTCTTCGTCTAATGACTCCAAAAATTCTGTAAAGGTCATGGGATAAACAGTAATCCCGTCTGTTTTACCTACAGGAAAGGATTCGTTTTCATGCATTGCTATTCCTAGAAAACTTCCTGCTGCGATAATGTGATAATCCGGGGCTTCTTCTAAAAAATATTTTAGGGAATTAAGGGCTCTGTTACATTCTTGTATTTCATCAAAAATTATAAGGGTTTGAGCCGGTTGTATCGATTCCCCGGAAATGAAACTCAATTCATGAATTATACGCAGAGGGTTTAAATCTCCGTCAAATATTACTTTTGCTTGACTGTTGTTATAAAAATCAATATAAACCGAATTCTGATAGAATTTCTTTCCGAACTCCTTCATTAGCCATGTTTTACCGACTTGTCGCGCTCCTTTTAATAACAAAGGCTTTCTGTCAGGCGAATTTTTCCATATTTCCATTGATTTTATTACTTTTCTTAGCATATTTTAATTATTTCTTATTTTTACACCTTTTTCAAGTGAAAAAGGTGTTTATATTACACTATTATACATGGTAAAAAGTGTTGTAACAACACTTAATTACACCGAAAAACAAGTATAGAATACACCTTTTTATATGGAAAATTAATTAAAAGTAAAATTAACCCATGGAAGAGTTTTTTTATATCAATATTGAGTATTTTAGTATTCATGGGGCTTCGGTCAACTACTCTAGAATCTCATTTTAAAATAACGTTATAATAACCACCATGAAGACAACAACTTATCATTGGGCAGATGAAACTGCGGCGAAGATTATTTTTGAAAAAGGTGAACTGGAAAGTTATACTTGCGCGGCGGGGATTACCCCTTCCGGGAGTGTGCATATCGGTAATTTCAGGGAAATTATCTCTGTGGAACTTGTAGTACGTGCGTTACGTGACATGGGAAAAAATGTTCGTTTTATTTATTCGTGGGACGATTATGATGTGTTCCGCAAAGTCCCGGCAAATATGCCTAAACAGGATGAGCTTAAAAATTATCTGCGTTTTCCTATCACAATGGTACCTGATCCCTGGGAGAGGGATGCAAATTATGCGCGTCATCACGAAGTTGATGTAGAAAAGTCTCTTCCAAAAGTGGGGATTTTCCCTGAATTTATTTATCAAGCGGAACGTTATCGCTCTTCCCTTTACGCTGAAGGTATCCGCAAAGCACTGGAAAAACGTGATGCGCTATTAAGCATATTGAATAAAGCCCGCGATAAGGAACATCAGATACAAGGTGAATGGTGGCCTGTCAGTATTTTTTGCGAGAAGTGCAATAAAGACGAAACTGAAATTGAAGAATGGGACGGCGATTGGGGTATAAGTTATCATTGTAAAGAATGCGGCAACGCAGAAAAACTTGATATCCGAAAAACAAAAGGTGTCAAACTTTCCTGGCGTGTCGATTGGCCCATGAGATGGGAATTCGAAAAAGTTTGTTTTGAACCTGCGGGAAAAGATCATCATAGTCAGGGTGGAAGCTGGGATACTGCAAAGCATGTATGCAAAGAAGTGTATAATTGGAATGCTCCTGTTACTTTCCGTTATGATTTTATCGGTACCAAAGGGCTTCCCGGTAAAATGTCTTCTTCTTCAGGAGATGTCATTACAATTGATGATGTTTTAAATGTTTATACACCTGAAGTTACACGTTTTCTTTTTGCAGGGACAAGACCTAACACAGAGTTTTCTATTTCTTTTGATTTAGACGTAATTAAAATTTATGAAGATTACGACAAGAATGAACGTATCGCTTGGAAAATTGATGCTGCAAAGGATGATGCGGCTTATCAAAAAGAAAAACGTATTTATGAACTTTCGCAGCTTAGTGTTGACGGAAAGTCACCGCTTGCTTCTTTAGCTGCTCGTTTTGAAGAAGGTGATATTCCTTATCAAGTCCCGTTCCGTCATTTATGCAATTTAATTCAAATAGCAGACGGCGACATTGAAAAAACTATCTCCGATATGATTGAATCCGGTATTAAATTAAAACCGCAGCAATTATCCGCTCTTACAGCGCGCGCTAAATGCGCCAAGTATTGGATTGAAAATTGCGCTCCTGATGATTTCCGTTTCCGTTTGCTGCCTGCAGGAGCAACTGTGGCTAAAACATTATCAGACACAGAAAAAAATGCAGTGCGTATTCTTCGTGATGATATTATTTGCAAAATTGAAGAATTTGCAGATGATAAAGTTTGTTCCACAGCGATTTATGCTGTTGCAGAAAAAGCGGGGATAGACGGGAAAGTCTTATTCAGAGCCGCATATCAAGCGCTTATAGGTAAAGATCAAGGTCCGCGTCTTGCAAGTTTTTTAAGATCGATAGAAAAAGAACGTTTGCTTGGAATTTTAAAAGATTATTGATTCGATAAAAAACTTTTTTACTCATCACATAAATGGGGTGGTATATCCTGATATTTACGTTGAATTTTAAAAACTTGAACATTGTTTTTTATCAGCGTATCTTCATTTTCTTTTGAGATATTGTCATCAGTAAAAACACCTGTCAGTTTATCAAGCTGAAGCAAATTATATGTTCCGCGGCGGTTAAACTTTTCCGATTCTGTGAGTATAAAAATTTTACTTGCACGAGCCGTAAGTTTTGATGAGGTCTCGGTACTAAGATGATCTCTGCCTGTAAATCCATACTCTTGAGTAAATCCGGTTGTACCTAAAAAAAATTTATCTAAATGAAAATTCTCTGAATGTTTTATTGTCATCGGTCCTATCAGCATTTGTGTTTCCGGTTGAAAATATCCGCCAAGAAGGATAATTTGAATGTATTTTAATTTACGAAGATAATTTGTTATAAACGTTGAATAAGTTATTATTGTTATATTCTTTTTCATTAATGAAAGTTCTTCTCCGAATAATGCACAGCAAGAACCTGATCCTATCATTATTGTTTCATCGTTATCTACTATCTGCGCCGCTTGTTTTGCAATATTTCTTTTAATTAAATAATCAAAGGCTATCCTTTTACCTGTATCATCAGCGCCATCCAAACTGACATAACCATGAGAAAGATTTACAATTCCCTGTTTTTCCAGTTTTATTAATTCTTTACGTAATGTTACTTTTGAAATGGATAACAATTCTGCAAGATATGTTATTTTAATTTTTTTATTATTCGATATAGTTTCCAGAATCCTTGCCGTTTTATACATCATGCAAACCTCCAAATTATTAATTTAAAGTAATGCGACCATTTATTTATTTTATGGTCGGGGCAGGAAATTATATCCTTATAATAAAAAATAAAGAATATTTAAAAACAGTCAAGTAAAATCGTATTATATTATAATTCTAAAGATTTTATTTCTATTTTTTCGATTATATATTTTGAAAATTCGTCTATTTTCATTGCAGGAAGCTGTTTACCGTCCCGGAGGCGGATAGATACAGTTTCTTCATCTGATTCGCGCTGGCCTACAACAAGCATGTAAGGGATTTTCCGTGTTTGGCAATTACGTATTTTAGCGTTAAGGCGGTCATCGTTTATTTCCGCTGTTACGCGTAAATTAAGAGCTTTTAATTGTTCAAAAACTTTTTTTGCGTAATCGTTAAAAACTTCTGATACGGGAATAACTGCGATTTGTTCCGGGGCTATCCAAACAGGGAATGCGCCGCCGAAGTGTTCGATGATAACACCGAAAAATCTTTCCAAACTGCCGAAAAGAGCGCGGTGAATCATATAAGGGCGTTTGTGCTGCCCGTCTGTGTCCACAAAAGTTATATCAAATAATTCCGGTTCGTTAAAATCAAATTGAATTGTTGACATCTGCCATTCGCGCCCGAGCGCGTCTTTAATTTTTATATCGATCTTTGGACCGTAAAACGCTCCTCCGCCTTCGTCAATTTCATAAGGAAGACCTTCGGCATCAATCGCTCTGCGCAGGCTTTCTAAAGCGTCATCCCATTTTTTTTGTTCGCCGACACTGCTTTCCGGCCTTGTCGCAAGATACGCTTTTATATCTTTAAAACCGAAAACTTTCCATATACTTAAACTGAAACGGAGCACTTCGCGGATTTCGCTTTCCATTTGTTCGGGCGTGCAGATTATATGCGCGTCATCCTGGGTAAAACCGCGGACACGCAGCAAACCATGTAAAACACCTGAACGTTCATATCTGTATACAGTGCCGAGTTCCGCCCAGCGTAAAGGCAGATCACGGTATGAGTGTCCTTTATTTTTATATATTAAAAGATGGAAAGGGCAGTTCATCGGTTTGATGTAATAATTCTGTTCGTCAATTTTCATCGGGCTGTACATATTTTCTTTGTAAAAACCGAGATGCCCTGATGTTTCCCAAAGCCAGCTTTTTCCGATGTGAGGCGTATAAAGTATTTCATAACCGTTACTGTAATGTTCTTTGCGCCAAAAATCTTCGAGAGCGACTCTCATCCTGCCGCCGTTAGGATGCCAATAAATCAGCCCCGCCCCCGCTTCTTCATGAATTGAATAAAGATCCATTTCTTTGCCTACACGGCGGTGATCCCTTTTTTCTACTTCTTCTAAAAATGCAAGATAAGCTTTTAATTCTTTGGGATTTTCCCAAGCGGTTCCGTAAATGCGTGTAAGCATTTGGCGTTTTTCATCGCCGCGCCAATAAGCGCCCGCTATGCTTTGCAGTTTAAAAGCGGCGGAATTAATCTCTCTTGTATTTGCAACATGAGGCCCTTTACAAAGATCGCCCCATTCAACTTCGCCTTGCGCGTCAATATTTTCATAAACTGATATTTCCGCAGCATCCGGTAATTCTTTGATTAGTTCCGATTTAAAAGGTTCGCGTGCAAACAGCATCAGCGCATCTTGGCGGTTTAATAAAACTTTTCTAAAATCCTGACGGCTGTCGATAATTTTTTTCATCTCTGCTTCTATAGCGGTAAGATCGTCATTTGTAATCGGCTGAGGCAGGAGGAAATCATAATAAAAGCCGTTATCGATAGCAGGACCGATAGCGGTTTTTGTTCCGGGAAAAAGTTTTACCACAGCTTGAGCCATAATGTGGCTGACAGAGTGACGGATTGTAGCTAATTTTTCGTTAGCTGACGGTTTTTGAATATCAGACATATTAACAGATTAGCATTTATTTAAATTTACGTCAAAGGTGTGGAAAAGTGTAAAAGATGATAGTCACCTACGCTATCTGTAGCGTCTGTTAAAAAATAGCTCCGCTATATGTAGTATAGGTGACTGTCACCATGATATAGTTAGTAAATGAAAACGATTGAATTACTTGCCCCCGCAGGATCGCCTGAAGCATTGGATGCCGCTGTCGGGGAAGGCGCTGACGCTGTATATTTAGGTTTAAAAGATTTTAATGCGCGTCTTAGAAGTACAAATTTTACTTACGCGCAATTTGAAAGCGCTTTACGTTCTTTACATAAAATGGGTAAAAAAGTTTATGTTACGGTAAACACTGTTTTTGAACAACGCGAAGCTGACCGTATGTATCAATTATTAAAATATCTTGCCAATCAGGGACCTGACGCCATTATTGTCCAGGATTTCGGCGTTATTGCAATGGCGCGTTCTGAATTTCCGTCATTAAAACTTCATGCGTCAACACAGATGAATATCGCTTCCGCAAGAGGGGCAAACGCTCTTTCGCGTCACGGTGTTTCGCGTGTCGTATTGGCAAGGGAACTTTCTCTTGAAGAATTGCGAAGTATAAAAAAGGAAACAAATTTAGAGCTTGAAGTGTTTGTTCACGGAGCGTTATGCATCAGTGTTTCCGGTTTATGTTTATTTTCAAGTTTTCTGGGCGGTAAATCCGCAAACAGAGGGATGTGTACTCAAGCTTGCCGAAGATTGTATCACAAGGTTAATAAATCAAGCGGCAGCAAAGAAGAGGAAGGCGAAAAAGGATATTATTTCAGCCCTAATGATTTGCAATTACTGGAAAGTGTGCCGGAATTATTTGATGTTGGAATTAAATCGCTTAAAATAGAAGGGCGCATGAAGAGCGCGTCTTATGTCGGCGCGGTTGTTTCCGCATACCGCTTAGTTGCGGACGCTGTTATGCAAGGCGATGAAGAAAATATACAGCGCAGTATAGAACAGGGCGGTGAGATTTTACGTAACGATTTTGCGCGTCCGAAGACGCAATATTTATTTAACAGCTTGCAAAGCGATATCGATTGGCTGAACCCCGAACAGGACGGCGGTACCGGTATCAGTCTTGGATCAATTCTTAAAGTAAAAGGTACAGATGATGAAAGATGCGTTCTTGTTACACCTCCCCGCGGGCTTGCTCTTTACGCACGCGATTCAGTGCGTATACACCGCGGTGATGATTCCGGGAGGGTTTCGCATAAATTAACATTTGTAAAAAAAGGAAGCGGCGGTTATTGGATCTCCGCTCCTGAAGGTTCAATCGGAGATCATGTTTATTTGATACAAATAAAAGAGATGTCAAAACGTTATGCGCAAATTATATCTTCTTCAGCTCATGTTTCCGGTGGCAAAGGTCCCGGCAGAGAAAGAGCGCCTTTTCCGCAAATTACTCTTATTAATAGAGCGGAAACAGGGAGAAAAGCTAAAAAGGACGAAGCTTTTTCAGAAGGTTTATATGTCGCCGTCTCTAAACCGGAAGACTTATACATTGTTCAATCGATACGTCCTCAAAAAGTAATGTTAAACCTTTCCGGAAAAAACTCTAAGTATTTATTGGCGGACAACAAACCTCCCTTACCTTTTAAACCTTCTGAAATTATTTTAACTTTAGATCCGTTTTTTCCGCAAACAGATGCATGTTATGAAAATGAAGTTATAACAAACCCTGTTTTTGCAGAAGATATAAAATTTCTTAATGAGTTAGGTTATCATCAGTATGTTGTGAATAATCCGGGACATTTTTCGATGTTCAGGGATTTTGATAATGTAAGATTAATAGCAGGACCGTGGCTTTATATGTTTAATTCATGGGCATTATCTTTTGCCGCATCTCTCGGCGTGGATGGTTTTGTTTCGCCTTTGGAAAACAACCGTCAAAATTTAGAGAGGACCTTAGGGGTAGACAGTAAAGATAAAGAAGGCAGAGGAAAAAAACATCAAAATAAAATCAGCGGCATTTTACATTCAAAGTTTTTTATTACTGTTTTTTCATGGATACCTTTGTTTAATATCAGAGCTGATCTTGGGCAATCGTCCATTGGTAATGAATTAAAATTAAAATCATTTGCAGATAACAGAGGGGAAGAATTCGATTTAATGACAGATCGTGAAGGAACTAAGGTTTTTCCGAAACAATATTTTTCTATTATTGATAAAATCCCTTTTTTAAAAGATGCAGGGTTTAAACGTTTTATAATTGATTTATGCGGTCACTCTGTAAAAAAAACGGAATACAAAGATTTAATGCGCTCTATTGCAGAAAGTTCTCCGTTGCCTGATTCCAACAGGTTTAATTGGAAGGATGGATTTTTTAAATCTGTTTAATTTTTATTTTTAATAAAAAAAACCCGGCTTATTAAACCGGGTTTATTACAAACTTGCGTTTTATTTTATTGCGCAGGTCCGCCGCTTACACGTACTACATTATTTGCATAATATGCTACAGAAGCAGTTTCTTCAAAACCTGAACCTTTTGAAACTACATTTAATGACGGGTTTGTAGCATGATGCAGGGTAACGTTTCTGATTAATTGGGTTATCGCATTGCGTCTTCCTTCATCTTGGCTTGTTAAACCTAAGGCGAAATAGAAAGGCCCTGTTTCATTTGCTGCAGGAACATTGGATCTGACAAATTGCCCGTGCGCTCTTGAACCTGAAATGTTATACTCATAGGAAAACCATTCATTAGGTACAGCACCCATTGCCGCCCATGAGGTTGTATTATTATCAATTATTTTGTTTGCAAACATAGAATCGGTGCCAAGGCTGATGGTTTTAGTACCGCTATCCGGTTTAAAATTTGATTCTAAGTAATTACCGAGAAGACGGACAGCACCGCTGCGTAAAGATTTTGTAATATTTTCTTCATCAACTAAATATTCCGCGGTCATCTTATTGTAGTTTCCCCATGTCTGTCCAGCCGGAAGTTCAAACTTGAAGATAGCAAGACCTGCGTTTGAAAGCGTCAGCCTTTCCGTTCCCGGAGGGGGCGGAGGTAATTCGGCAGCTGCCGGACTTGGGGTAGAGGTGCCTGATGAACTAGCGCACCCTGCTAGAACTACTATCATCGCAATCATGATAATAAATCCCAATTTTTTCATAAATCTCTCCTTACTGTATTTATTTTTACGAAAGATAAACTTTCGTTTTTATATTATATCATGTGTTTTTTTATTTATCAAATTTAAAAAAAACTTAAAATAAGATGTTCAATTATATTTTTTTCTTATAATAAGTGAGGTTATTATTGTTTACTCTTTCTTTTTTTGATTTTTGTATTATAATTAACGCATGAGTCTTATAAATCTAGCGGCAGAGAGAGGAAAAGCTTTGCCGCTTGGGGCTTCGCTAACCAATGAAGGCGTAAATTTTGCTGTTTTTTCCAAGAACGCTTCTTCTATTACACTTATCATTTTTGAGACTGATAGCTTGGACAGCCCTTTTATTGAAATCCCACTTACTGCTAAAGAAAATAAAACAGGAAATGTTTGGCATTGTTTTATAAGAGGCCTTGGAGCCGGAACTTGTTATCTTTTTCGTGCCGACGGCCCGTATAATCCGGAGAAAGGACTGCGCTTCAATCCCAACAAAACATTGATCGATCCTTATGCAAAAGCTGTTACCGATCTCAGCAATTGGGATTTCAGTAAATGTCAGGGTTTTGATGCTGATAAGCCAGGACGCGATCTTACTTTTTCGCGTAATGACGATATAGCCCAACAGCCGCGCGGTATAGTAATTGATGATACTTTCGATTGGCAGGGAGATAAGCCTATTAATTATCCTCTGCGTTTCAGCGTTATTTATGAAACCCATGTTAAAGGCTTAACCGCCAATCCTAATTCGGGAGTCGAACATCCCGGCACTTATCGCGGTGTTATTGAAAAGATTCCTTTCTTTAAAGATTTAGGAATCACAAGTATAGAGTTTTTACCTGTTCAAGAATTTAATGAAAATGAAATTATCCGTAAATCACCAAGCACAGGAAAAAAGTTAACCAATTATTGGGGTTATTCAACTGTTGCGTTTTTTGCGCCCAAGGGATCGTATGCATCAGATAAAATTCCTGGCGCTCAGGTTAAAGAATTCAAAGAGATGGTAAGGGAATTACACAAAGCCGGTATTGAAGTAATTCTGGATATTGTGTTTAACCATACCGCAGAAGGCAATGAACAAGGACCGACTTTTTCATTCCGGGGTTTTGATAATTCCATCTATTATATTTTAAACCAGAACAAACGTTATTATCAAAATTATTCAGGCTGCGGAAATACCGTTAACTGTAATCATCCTGTTGTGCGGACATTCATTATGGATTGTTTGCGTTATTGGGTTATGGAAATGCATGTTGACGGATTCCGTTTTGATTTAGGATCGATACTCGGGCGCGATCAATCAGGGCATATCATGGAAAACCCTCCCACTTTGGAACAAATAGCGGAAGACCCGGTGTTAAGCGCTACAAAAATAATTGCAGAAGCTTGGGATGCAGGCGGCGCATATCAGGTCGGCTGGTTTCCCGGCGGAAGATGGGCTGAATGGAATGATAAGTACCGCGACAATGTCCGCAAATATTGGAGAGGGGACACAAAAGAGACGCGGTATCTTGCAACCCGTATTGCAGGCAGTTCCGATTTATATTTGCGTGACGGGCGCAAACCTTTTCATTCAATCAATTTTATTACAAGTCATGACGGTTTTACATTATATGATCTTGTTTCGTATAACAACAAGCGAAACGAAGAAAACGGGGAAAACAACTGTGACGGCAGTGATAATAATTCAAGTTATAATTACGGTGTAGACGGTACGTGCTATGATCCGATTATTTTATCGATCCGAGAAAGGCAGTTAAAAAACTTTTTTGGTACTATAATGGTGTCTTTAGGGACGCCGATGATACTCGGCGGCGATGAATTCGGACGCACTCAAAACGGTAATAATAACGCTTATTGTCAGGATAACGAAATTTCTTGGTATGATTGGTCCCTTCTTGAAAAAAACACAGGGCTTTACCGTTTTGTAAAAGAGATAATCGCTTTCCGCCTGCGTCATCCCGGTTTTATGCGTCCCGAATTTTATACAGGAAGGGGCGGCGCGTATAAAGGGATTCCCGATATAACTTGGTATAATGATGCGGGAGAAATCCCTAATTGGAACAATGTCGGCTTTTATCTTGCCCTCCGCCTGTTAGGCTCAAAGGCGGATACCTTAGCGGATAGAGATGACAACGATTTTTATATTATGTTTAACTCAGATACCGAAGTTAAAAATTTTACCCTTGCGCTTCCCCCTCCCAAAAAAGAATGGTGGCGCAAAGCGGATACAGGAAAATCTTCACCTAACGATATTCTCCTGCCCGGAAACGAAGAACGCCTTTCTTCTCAAAAAAAATATTCGGTAAAAGCAAGAAGCATGGTAATATTAATTTCAAAGGAAATTAAATAATTTATGGATAACAGCAGTTTTATTTTCGGCGTTGATCTTGACGGTGTAGTCGGTGATTTTTACGGATCAATCAGAGAAATTGCAGCAGAATGGTTAAATAAACCTTTAGAAGAATTAACATCTGAAGTTTCTTACGGTTTTAAAGAATGGGGTATTGATGAATTCGGTTACGACAGACTGCATCGTTTTGCCGTAACGCAGCGTAATATTTTCCGTGATATGAAACCGATAGAACACGCCCCGACTATACTGCGTAAATTATCTGTTCATGGTATCCGTATCCGCATCATTACGCATCGCCTCTTTTTAAAATATTTTCACAATACTTCTATTAAGCAAACTGTTGATTGGCTTGATAATTACGACATCCCCTATTGGGATCTTTGTTTTATGAAAGACAAAGGCGCAGTCGGCGCTCATGTCTATATTGATGACGCTCCTGAAAATATTATTAGTTTACGTAATCAGGACTGCAAGGCGATAGTATTCAGCAATTCCACCAACCGTGATTTACCCGGTCCGCGCGCGAACAACTGGTTTGAAGTTGAAGATATCGTAATGGAAGCGCTTGAAGAATGGAAAACAGGAACGGTAGGTTTGTTCGGTATTTAAAATTAATGTGAATACTATTGTTTTAACAACAATCAACGCCAAGTGGATTCACCCCTCTCTTGCTTTGCGTCTTTTAAAAGCGAATCTCGGTACACTGGAAGATTCGTGCGAGATAATCGAATTCGCTTTACGCCAGCCATTAAACGAAAAAACTGAGCCGCTTCTTACAAAAAGCTCTTTCATTTTGGGGATTTCAGTTTCTATTTGGAATCATACAGCTACGACAGAATTGCTCGAAGCGCTTGAAAAGGAATGGGTTGTATCTGGAACAAAACCTGTTGTTGTACTTGGAGGACCTGAAGTTTCCTATTTGCCGGAAGACGCAAAAATATTTAAGTTCGCGGATTATGTGATCCGCGGTGAAGGTGAAAACGCTTTCCGAACGTTATGCGAAAAATTGACGGCTTCTCAGGAGGTTAGGTCAACGCAGAATAAAGAGACAGGCGTTTCTATTGAAACGCATGGTTCTCTAGAAACGCAGTACATAGACGCACAGCCCGTTAACTTAAATCAAATTAAAAGCGCTTATCATCTTTATACCGATGAAGATATATCTAAAAAATTAATCTATGTAGAAGCAAGCAGGGGCTGCCCTTTCGCCTGCGATTTCTGCTTGAGCGCCGCGTTTCTGCCAAACCGCGTTGATAATGAATATAAAAAGGTAAGGGAATTCCCGCTTGATGTTTTTTTATCTGAAATGGATGAATTGGTAAAGAGAGGTGTTAAAACTTTTAAATTTTTAGACAGAACTTTTAACGCAAACAATGAACGCGCTCTGCGTATCATCAATTTTTTTCTTGAAAAAATTGAAGAACGTCAAGATAAAGAACTTCCTTTTGTTGTACACTTTGAGATTGTCGCGCTGCTCTTTAGAGACACATCAATCTATGAGAGGCAGCAAAAATTGCAAGATTTAAACGAATCGGATTTAATGAAAGCCTTTGCCCGTTTTCCGCCCGGCTCCTTGCGTCTTGAAATTGGTATTCAGACGCTGAATAAAGAAACCGCCGCCCGTATACACCGTCCTTCTAATCCTCAAAAAGAGCTGGAAGTTTTACAATTCCTTTATGAAAAGACAAATGCTATTATTCATACCGATCTTATCGCAGGTTTGCCGGGAGAAGACCTTGCATCCTTCGGCGAAGGTTTCGACCGTCTTTGGCTTAGTACAAATAACAAAGAAAGTAATGAGCAGGTACAGCATGGGCAGCGTTTGGAAATTCAACTTGGTATTTTAAAGTTGCTTCCAGGTGCTCCGATTTCCCGCTATAACAAGGAATGGCGAATGAGATATAACCCGCTGCCGCCTTATGAAATAGAAGAAAGTTCTTCTATGACCGCTGATGAGTTATGGCGAATTAAAAATTTTGCTCGTTTTTGGGAAATAATTGTTAACAGGGGATTGGTTAATTTTCCGAAAAACAAGCCGATTTTCATAAATTTTCTTGCTTTATCAGACTCTCTTTTTTCCCATTTTGGCAGAAATTGGGGGATTGATAAAAATGAATTGTTAAAAGTGATTAATTATATGGATTAATGATGTTAATTTATGTAGAAATGTTGCTGATTTGCCGAAATCTAATATAGAAAGTGGACTTTTCGCGCTTATTGCGATATATTCATAATATAAGGAGTAATACATGAAGAAAATTAATTTTTTTCTTATCTTGGTTCCGGTTGTATTTATTTTTGCGTGTCACCCGGTAATTCCAAGTGGGATTTTAATTACAGGAACCCCGGAATTGAAATTTGCTGCAAATATGGATTTTAGCGACTTATTTGAAAATTTAATAAGCGGCGCTTTTAACGGCGGCGGAGAAAATTTAACTTTAATAAATTGTAAAGATGTCCCGGATATTAAAACTTTTCTTATTCACATGCATGCGATTAATCACAAATTCAAATTTGACGCAGGCAATTCAGGGAAAATTATAATCGGCGGTCATGAATATAATATTATAGAGTCACTTTCGGAGATAACATTAAATCAAAATGTTACTCTTTTTGACTCAGAAGCTAATGAGGATGATCAAACTATAACATTACCATTATCAGAGTTTAACCAAACCGTAAAAGGGTTTAAATTTAATACAACTAATGTAAAAACTAAACTTTATATTTTTTCCGGAAATAATATTATTGAAGATGTAGATATTGAGTTAAAATTTGTACCGGAGGAAGGAAGCTCTACAACAAAGAATATACCTGCTACACCAGGTGATAAAATAACGCTTCAAAAGAGCGGCATTGATTTAAGTAACAAGGAATTTGCCGGCACCGGTTTACCGACAGGCGGGTATGATATTGATATTGCAAATATGTTGAACGATGGTCATGATTATCATATTGAAATTAAAGTAATTTTACCAAGCGGTTCAACTTTTAATACCGGTATAATCGGTAATGACGTAGATCTTAGCGCAGAACTTGTTATTTGGATGCCCTTGTCATTAAAATCAAATAGTTATGCAGAAATATCAATAGGAGATTTCGGCGGGGTAGGTTCATTTATCAGCAGTTTAAATGATTTTATGAACAGTCTGACTCTTACTTTAGAAATGAATAACCCTATTTTTCATGGCGGAGAATTTTCTTTGTTTAAATCACCGGACTTAGGCGCAGAAAAAGTTTTTAGTTTTCCAATGAATGAAAAAATAATATTTTTTGAAATTAATGAAAATAATATGGAAATAATGAAGGAATTGGAAAAACCGGATTACAGGTTAATTTTTAATAGCGGCGCGACTATTGATATTCCAACGAAGCTCATTTTAAATAAAATAACACTGGAAGCCAGTATAAATTACAAAATGGACTTTTAGGAGGTTTGTATGAAAAAATTTACATTATTATTAATTATATGTTTATTGTTTGTACCTAATATTTTTGCACAGGAAGAAACAATAAATGAAGATAAACCGGAAAGTTTTGAAAAACCGGAAAAAAAACCTTTCAGGATGGGAAACCGTATATTTGAAATTGGTTTAAATGCCGCTGTTGATGTTTCCAACAATTTTTTAACGTTTAATAAACTCTTTAACGAATCGATTATTTTTGATTTAGATGAATTAGAAAAAGGTTTAAAAATTAATATAGGAGCTAATGTTTCACCATTTTATTTTAATGTCAGACCTAAACATAATAAATGGGGTTTCGGTTTATTTACCCAAATAGATGTTGTCGGAGGTATCGATCTTAACGGAGATTTGCTTTCTTTTAAAGAATCGCTTAAATCAGAATCTGATATAACAGCCTCGGTTTATGCAATAGCAGGTGTAGATTTCTTTATTAATATCAAACAATTTAAAATAAAATTTACCCCTACTTTATATTATCCTCTTATATATATTCAAAGAGATGAATTTTCATATATGTATCAAAATAATCAAGACGGAACATTTTTTAATATAGCTTATGATTTCCGTGTTTATGGAGGAATTAATTTTATGAATTTATCTCCATTTAAGCTTATAGCATCACCGGGTTTTGATATCAGCGCGGGTTTGGAAATTCCTCTTGCTAAAATACTTGGGATAACCAAAGCTTTGCCTTTTATGGATTTTGACATTGGAGTGGATTTTAAAAGTATTCCGATTTATCCGTCTAAATTAAAAAATTCTATGCATGTTAAAGGGCATATAGGCTCTGATGAACCGTTAAGTTTTGACAGCGGTTTTGATGATTTTGTTTCTTTTGAAACAACTGACTTTGAAGAAGGGGATCCTGTAAAAGCGTTCCGTCCCTTTAAAATGGTTGTTTGGATGAATTGGAGACCAATCAAAGGTAAAGAAATTCTTACCTTAACCCCGTCGGTCGGTTTCGCACTTAGCCCGCAGTTTAAGAAACTAGGATCGGTAGAATTTGGTGTTAAAGTACGTTTGGATCTTGCGAATATGTTAATCTTAACAGTAGGTATTGCCCATGAAGATCGTATCTGGAAAAACAGTCTTGATATAAATTTAAATTTCAGAGCATTTGAATTAAATGTCGGGGCAAATCTTCAATCATCGAATTTTATTAAGAGCTGGGAAGGTTCAGGTGTTGGTGTGAAAGTCGGTGTGAAATTCGGCTGGTAGTAAAAGTTTTTAATTTAATTTAAAGGAGCTGTCCTTAATGGCCGGCTCCTTTTTTATTTCTGCAAAGTTTTTGCAAAGGCTTTTAATTTTGAACTCTTGATATGTGTTCCGTTTACTTCAAGTATTTCTCTTGCAACTTTATTGCCTAGTGCCGTACATTCTGAAATTGATTTATCGCGTAACCATGCGGAAATAAAAGCCGCGCAGAAAGCGTCTCCCGCGCCTACTGTGTCGCGCGGGACAATTGTGAAGGTTTCTTCACGATACACGTTACCGCCTGCAAAAACAACTGCGCCTCTACCTCCCAGTTTGACAACTACTATCGGGTATAATTCTCCATCTGTAATTATTTTTAACATAGGGCTGAAATCGCGCAGTATTATTGTTTCTTTTTCTTTTTCCGATAACTCCGATATGTTGACATCATCCTCGGCGCTTTTTCTTATCTCGTTGCAAAAGGTTATTGTTTCATCAGCATTCATAAAAACAAAGAGTGGGAACTGGCGGCTGTATGTTAGAATTTCTTCTGCTTTGCTTTTTACCTGCATTACAGAAGCGACATCAAGCGCGACGGGAATTCCTTTGCGGCTTGCCTTTAATAAAACATGTTGAACCAAAGAGCGGCGGTTAAGAATATATCCGTCTAATACAATAAGTTCGGCAGAACCTATCAATTCTTCGCTGATGTGGTTTTCTGTCAGTTCAAGCGCAGCTCCGGGGCTTGCGGCAAACCGCGTCTCTCCCGAAATATTGCATACAAAGCACATGCCTGTATTTCCGTCGGATTTTTCAAGAACGGCTTTTACGCCCGCGCTTGTTATTTCTTCTTCAAAAAATACCGCATGTTCGTCTTGCCCGGTGCTTCCTGTAAATATTACATTCATTCCAAGCATTGCGGCAATCTTTGCAACATTTGCAGCTCCGCCGCCTGAACTTTTTACCTCTTTTGAGAAATCTATCGTAGTATCGCGTAACATTGCTTCTGCCAGTTCGCGATTAATATGCTGGATAGGATCCAAGATACCGTATTTCTGAGCATGCCTGTTATCTATATTTATAAACATATCGACAATCGGGTTGCCGATGCAGAGTATTTCTGTGTTTTTCAAGTTATTCCCGTTATCATTCACCAAAATTATTTTGGTCTTGCTATAATCTCCGCCAAAGCCGGATTTTTTGCAAGTTCAAACTTTAATCCTTCCGCGCGTCCTTTATTAACATAATCTTTGTTTTGGAAAGAGTAGGTAAAATGCGTGTGCGTATCGTAATTCCCTTTCATAAGCGCGTAAGCGTCTTCTGTCATTACAAGTTCTTCATCAGTAGGTATTATATAAATCGGTATTTTTGACTCAGGCGTACTGATCAATGTTTCCGTGTTTCTCGTGCAAGCAATCTTATTTTTTGCAGGATCAAATACTATACCGATACCTTCAAGCCCGTTAAGAATTTTTTCCCTTATAAACCATGCAAACTCACCGACACCGGCTGTCAGAACAAGAGCGTCCATTCTGCCGAGAACTGCCTGATAAGCACCGATGTATTTTTTTACGTGGTGCGCTTCGATCATCTGTGCGCGTAATGCCTGTTTATCGCCTGCGACAGCGGCTGCTTGAATATCACGCCTGTCTGTAAATTTTCCTGTCAGCCCTAAAAGCCCCGCTTTTTTATTTAACGCGCTTTCAACTTCAGCGGCGCTCATTCCTGTTTTGCGCATAATGTAGAAAGGAAGCGATGGGTCAACATCGCCTGAGCGTGTTCCCATTACAAGCCCCTCTAAAGGAGTGATACCCATAGATGTATCAAAAGAACATCCGTCTTTTACAGCATTAATCGACGCGCCGTTTCCGATATGGCAGATAACAAGATTTGTTTTAAAAGGGTCTTGTCCTAAAAGCACTGCCGCGCGTTTTGCTGTGTAAAGAAAACTTGTCCCGTGAAAACCGTAACGGCGCACTTGGTATTTTTCGTACCATTCCATTGGGACCGCATACATGTAAGATTCAGGGGGCATGGTTTGATGCCATGCCGTATCCATCGTCGCGCAATGAGGTACATTAGGCAGCACTTTTTTCGCCGCTTCTATCCCCATGATATTTGCGGGATTGTGCAGGGGGCTTAAATCCTGCATTGCTGTAAACGCTTCCATCGCCGCATCATCGACAATGACTGATTTTGTAAATCTGTCGCCGCCATGCACGACACGATGACCCACCGCTTTAATTACGGACATATCGCTTATTACGCCCTTGTCCTTACTTGTTATTGTATTGATGATAAGATTAATCGCATCTGTATGGGTAGGGCAGTCATGGTTAAATGTCACTTCTTCCTTACCTTTCGCTTTATGAGTAATGAAAGAACCGCCTATTGTCACTTTTTCAACAACACCGACAGCCAGCACATCTTTGTTTTCCCAATCATAAACCTGATACTTCGCTGATGACGATCCGCAGTTTAATGTTAATATAATCATTTTTTTCCGCCTTTTGTTTAAAAATATTATCATTAATTATAACATTATATTGGAAATAAAAAAAGCGGTAAGTGTTAATATTTAGAATAAATATTGTTAGTTGAGTATTTCTATTTAATGTTGTAATATAACCTAACAAAAAGGAGTTATTAAATGGAAAATACTTCAAATAAAAAAGGAAGAACATCTATTAGACGTAGTGTATTGATTTTTTCCGCTATTTTATTTTTTCTGATATTAATTTGCGGGAGTGTGGTGTTCTTTTTCTTTATGAAGCATTATGTCAGTGTCAATGTCGGACATGAATTGGTTAAATCTGTAGAAATCGAAAGAATTAAACTGGAAGCCTCTGTAAATGGGGAAATAGCTCTTGCTATGAAAATGGCGACATCTCCCTTATTGATCCAACATTTTCGTTCCCCGGCAGATCCCGTTTTAAAAAGGCTTGCCTTTGATGAAATAGAAGGTTACCGCATAAGTTTTGCCAGCGGCACTGTTTTTTGGGCAAGCGATGTAGATAAAGAATTTTATTTTTCTGAAGACAATCATTACACATTAGATACTGAAAGCTCTGATAATTACTGGTATAAAATGACGCTTTATGAAACTGAAAAATATAATTTTAATATTAATTATAACCCTGAAATTGAAAAGACCATGCTTTGGATCAACGCGCCTGTATTTTACGGGCGCACCCCTATCGGTCTTGTAGGGACAGGTATCGACCTTACAGAATTCGTTAATTCCATTTTTAAAAATTATAAGAGCTCTGATAAATTGTATTTGTTTAACGCATTAGGTGAAATAACAGGAGCAGAGGATACCAGTCTGATAGCAAACAAAATGACAATAGTAAAGGAGCTTGGCGATACAGGGCAAATTATTTTTAATAACGCAAAAGAATTAAACTCAGGCGATTATATATCATTTGAAGCTCCTGAAGGCGTAGTCGCTTTGGGCGCATTGCCGGCGCTCGGTTGGTATATTACCGCTTTAGACTCAAGTGATATTTCAGATATTATCGGCACCAGTATGACTCTTCTTTTCCTTATAATGATTGCATTTATCGCGGTTATTTTTGTTGTCTTTAATATCTATATTATTAGACTGATCATGCCTATGAATTACATTGTGAAGATGCTCGATCATATCGCTGTAGATTGGGATTTAACCCAAAGGCTTCAGATAAACAGGCGTGATGAAATCGGCACTTTAGGCGATTATTTCAATCAGACTTTTGAAAAAATGATGAAACTTCTTCTTGATATTAAAGGAGAGACAATCTCCTTAAGTGAAACAGGCGATGAATTATCAATATGTATGACTACTACAAAAAAAGATATTGACGGAATCAATACGAATATCCAAAACGTGAGAAACCAGGTATTATCCCAGTCTGATAAAGTTAATTCCACTGCGGGTTCAATGGAAAAAATAATAAAAGGTATGGATGATTTGAACGGTCATATAAATGTACAGGCGGAAAGCGTAGCTCAATCATCATCTGCAATTGAAGAAATGCTTGCAAATATTAATTCCGTTACGCAAACACTTGTTAAAAATACTGCAAATATCGATTCACTTGCAAAAACTTCTGATGCCGGCAGAGATGATGTTCAAAAAGTTTCAACCGACATTCAGGAAATAGCGCGTGAGTCAGAGGGGCTTTTACAGATCAACTCTGTAATGCAGACTATTTCAAGTCAAACAAATCTTCTTGCCATGAATGCAGCGATCGAAGCGGCTCATGCAGGCTCGGCGGGATCGGGCTTCGCGGTAGTTGCCGATGAAATCCGTAAACTTGCAGAAAATTCAGGAAAGCAATCCAAGACTATTAGCTCTATTTTGAAGAAAATAAAGACCATGATTGATACTATTAGTAAATCAACAAGTATTGTATTGGAAAGATTTAACGAGATCGAAAAAGAAGTAAAAACTGTATCCGATCAGGAATCACAGATCCGCAATGCGATGGAAGAGCAGGGTGAAGGCAGCCGGCAGATACTTGATGCTGTAACCAAGCTTAATAGTGTCACAGGGCAGGTGCGAAGAGCATCTTCAGAAATGACAGTTGAAAGCAGGGAGGTTTTAAATCAAAGTACCGCGCTTAAAAAAATTACAACTGATGTTGCGTGCGCCGTTGATGATATGACAGAGAATACCGATGGAATTAATAAAACATTTTCCAGAACGCAGGAAATTACCGGTGAAAATAAAGAAAATATCGAAAAACTAAAAAAAGATATGGCAAGGTTTAAGGTTGAGTAATTATTGACTAAAGTTTAATATACATTATATTTGTTATATGAAATCGAGGTTATTATGTCTGTCGTAAAAGACGAGCGCATTGAAAAATGCCCACGCATTGTCAAATGCGCCATGATCGGCGATGTAGTAGGAAACATAGGTATTGAAACCCTCGAAGCGTATTTACCTGTTATAATAAAAGATAATAATATTAATTTTGTCACAGTTAACGGGGAAAATGCCGCTGAAGGTTTCGGAATAACAGAAAAAGATTATTTCCGTATTCTAGCCGCAGGCGCTGATGTTGTAACCTCAGGTAATCATGTATGGGAAAAGCGTGATTTTTGGTCTATCTTGGAAATTGAAAGAAATATACTCCGCCCTGCAAATTACCCTTCCGGCTCTGCAACTGTGCAAAATGTATCGGGTGTAGGATTTGCAACTTCAAAGAAAAACGGGATAAACTGGATCGTAATAAATCTTCAAGGACGTGAGGGTATGACACCTATCGACTGCCCCTTTCAATGCTTTGATCGTTTAATTGGAATTCTTACAGGCAGAGCAACAGATATTCATCCGCTCTTATCAGGCGATTCATCTTTCTCTTTCCCTATTATATTGATTGACCTACACGCCGAATCAAGCCGCGAGAAAGAAGCGTTTGCTTATTATGCCGATGGACGCGCTTCGTTGGTAGCCGGCACACACACTCATGTACAAACCGCTGATGAGCGAATACTGCCTAGAGGAAGCGCGTATATTACAGACCTCGGCATGACAGGAAATTCAGACAGCGTTATCGGTATGGATCCTAAAATTTGTTTTGAACGTTCACGTAAGATGGTAATGTACCACATGGAAACTGCATCTGATAAAAAGCTTGGAAAAGTGCAAGGCGTTATTGCAGAGATTGACGCAGATACAGGGACTGCAATTTCCATAAAACGTATTTCTTACGGTTGATATATTTTTCTTGTGTTGTAAACCGTTGACCGATTCTTTATATTAACGTATCATATTTTTGTGGCAACTAATAAAAAAGAATACCGCGGAGGTCAGATACTCGTAATTTTTTGGCTTATTTTTCTCATTGTAATAATTAGCGTTTTTATGTTTAACGCAAAAAAAATCAAAGAAAATTTTAATATTTTTTTAACAAGTGTTACTTCACCGTCAGGCGCTGAAAAAATTTTGTTAATTGACGAGACCGCAATTTCAGAAGCCGAGACTTTACAATCTTCTGAACCTGCCGCTCCTGTAATTGTAATAGAACCTGTAAGACCGTCTGAACCTGTTGTCATCCAACCTGCTCCTGTAACACAACCTACCGATCAAACAACTCCGCCGCGTACTCAAACGCAACCCCAACAACCTGCAACACCGGCTGTACAAACAAGAGACAGAAACATCTACTTTACACAAGTCAGTAATGACGGGCAGATTCTTCAATCGAGAGTTACGCGGAGAATACCCGTGTCAGAAACACCGATGCAGGATGTGTTAAACGCTCTGCTCAGAGGACCTTCCGCAGATGAAATTAACCGCGGAATTATTAATATCATTCCGCCAAATACGCGGGTTTTATCAACGACAGTACGCGGTAATACCGCTTATATAAGTTTCAACGAAGATTTTCTTTTTAATTCTTTCGGTGTAGAAGGCTATATCGCCCAGCTTCGGCAAATTGTTTGGACAGTGACTGAATTTTCCAACGTAAGGGATGTGCAAGTTCTTGTAGACGGCAGACGCTTGGATTATTTAGGTGACGGTGTTTGGATTGGAAGCCCGATTAGCAGACAGTCGTTTTAAGTATCACGCTTCATAAATAGCATGTAAAAACAAAGCTGCCGCTTGCGATACGTTAAGGCTTTCGATGTTGCCTATGCCCGGTATACGCAGCAAGCATGAGCATTGTTTTTTTACACTTTCAGGGAGCCCTGTCTCTTCGTTGCCGAGCACCAACACTATGCCGCGCCTGCCTTTTTTTTCGTCATTAATTATGCCGCTCAAATCGCTGATGCGCCGCCGTGACCAGATGTCTGTACCGATTGTTAAAAGTTTTTTTGACGCGTCTTTTAAAAAAGCGCTTGTGCTTGATACGCTCCGTACTGTTAAATATTCAAACCCGCCCTCCGCAATGCGGTACGCGCTGGTTGTCAGGCGCAATTCTTCATCTTCAAATGCATAGTCATTTTCGTTTAATATAATATAGCTTACATCAAAGAAAGCCGCCGCTCTTGCGATTGCGCCGAGGTTGTGATCGTTCCCTACAGAGTGAAGGACAAGCCCTGTTTTTTTTTCGTTTACCCAAAGTTCTAAGTCTTCCAAACTTAGCGGTTCAATTACAGGTTCTTCGATCATCGCCACTACGCCTTGATGGTGCACGCTTTTACAGATGCGTTCAAGCTCTTCATCGTCGCAGACTTTGTATGGGCGCTTGCGTTCGGCGAGCTGTTTGCATACCCCTGTAAATAAATGAAAACGGTCATCGCGCAGGAAGAGGCGGTTAATTGTTTCGGGATGATGTTCACCTAACGCGATTACTGCATTCATTCCGCAGACGGCGAGTTCATCAGTTAATCTGTTTCGCATTCAGTAAACCTTTTTTCTTTTTCTATTTTCTAATTAAACATATTAACCATCAGCGGCGGCTGATTTGTCGCGTCTATCGTGTCGCGCCACAGACTGCTTTCCGGGTTTACTTTGTTACGGTGCGAAATTACCATTCTTATAGGCAGGTGTACAAATCTGTTGTTAACCAAGCCTATTATACATTTTGTTTTTCCCGCCATAGCCGCGTGTACCGCCGCATTGCCGAGCCGCTCGCAGTAAATAGAATCGTCCGGGTTTGCTGGAGCGGAGCGGATCGCGTAACTGGGATCAATATATTTAAGAGTGATATCAATATCTTTCTCTTCAAAGTGTTTGATGATTCTGCTTCTCATATAAATTCCAACATCAGCCATTTTAACATTGCCGCCGGCATCAAATTTTTTATCAGTTATTAACAGATCTTGCATTGCGCCTTCTGCAACAATTATTACGGCATGTTTTCGTGAAACAAGCCTTTCTTCCAGATGATGCAGGAAGCCGTTGTATCCTTCAAGATTGAAGGGTACTTCCGGGATGAGTACAAAGTTTACTTCGTGACTTGCAAGCGCGGTGTGTGCCGCGATAAAACCTGAATCCCTTCCCATCAATTTTACAAGCCCGATACCGTTAATCGCTGATTTCGCTTCGACATGCGCCGCTGAAACCACTTCAACCGCTTTTGCAACAGCGGTGTTAAACCCAAAGGAGCGGTCTATCAATGCAAAGTCATTGTCTACCGTTTTTGGAATTCCGATTACAGCCGCTTTATAATTTCTTTTTTCAAGTTCTTCGGCGATTTCTACTGTCCCGCGCTGAGTACCGTCACCGCCGATTACAAACAACATATTCATATTTAATTTCTGAAGCGTATCGGCGATTTTTTCAACTTCTTTGCCGCCGCCGCGCGCGCTGCCTAAAAATGTGCCGCCTATTTTATGGATATCATCTGTCATATCAGGATCGAGAGGTTTTAAATCAATCCCATAATCGGGCAGCATACCCAAGTATCCGTATTGGAAACCTGTGATCCTTTTAACACCGTAACGCATCCAAAGACATCTGACTATCGCTCGGATTACATCGTTAATTCCGGGGCACAAACCGCCGCAACTGACTATACCTGCATGAACATGGGCAGGTGAAAAATATATAAATTCCCTGGGGCCTGCGCGTTCCAGCATCTGTTGCCTTTCTACAGCAGGTTGTTCTCCGGGCATAATAAACGAACTTAAACGTACAAATCTCTCGCCTTCTTTAACATAATTTGCCGCTTTATCTCCCAGACTTTTTGACATAATAATCGGCGAATGAACTGCCGGTTTCCCTAATTCATCAATAATAAAATTGTAGTCCACGTTAGACCTCCTGTTTTTATTATTATACTATCAGATTTTAGTATTAACAACAGACAAATGAATGATAAATATTGTTCTCTGTCCATGTTTATTGTTTTACCTTGAGTTTAATACGTATTTATTGTATATTGATATAATGAAATTCACTCCACCAAAGGGTAAAATCAGCCCGAACATGATTATAATTACTGTAGTTGGAATATTGGTTCTTATTTTATTAGGTACCAGTGTTTTTATTGTCGATCAAACGGAACAGGCGGTAATGACCCGTTTCGGCAGGTATACCAGCACAAAAGGTCCCGGTCTTCATGTTAAACTTCCTTTCGGTATCGATAGAAATTATACCGTTAATGTCACAACAGTGCAGACTCAAGAATTTGGTTTTCGTACCAGGAGGAGCGGGAGTTTCCCCACTTATTCAAGCCAGACAGCAGAGTCTGTCATGCTGACAGGAGATCTTAATATTGTCGATGTTGAATGGATCATCCAATACCGTGTTGTCGATCCTAAGGCGTGGTCTTTTAATGTTAATGAGCGTGTCGCCACTATCCGCGATGTATCGCGTTCCGCTATCAATATGCTTGTCGGCGACCGTGCTATTATGGATATTATGGGGATTGAGCGCAGCGCCATCGAAGATGCAGGTCTTGTTTTTATGAATGAAACATTTCATGGATATGATTTAGGTATAGATGTAATTGCAGTTAAGCTTCAAAATGTAACCCCTCCTTCCGGTGTGCAGGAAGCTTTTGAAGATGTTAACAAGGCGATGCAGGATCAAGAGCGGCTTATCAACGAAGGTCAGCAGGCTTATAACGAAGAAATCCCCAAAACAAGAGGGGAGGCTGAACGTATGCTCCAAGTTGCGCAAGGTTACGCGACAGAACGTGTGAATAGAGCGAGAGGTGATGTTGCGCGTTTTAATTCGGTGTACAACGAATTCCGTAATTCACCGGAAGTTACAAGACAGCGTTTATATTATGAAATGATCGAGGAAGTATTCAAAGACGAAAAAGATATGACAATTATCGACAGAAATCTTGATAATTTCCTTCCCCTTATGAATTTAGGAGGAGGCAGATAATGAAAAAAATTATTACCACCATTATTATTATATTTGTTGCTTTTATCGGCGTTGTTGTAGCCGGTCCTCTTTTTATTGTAAATGAAGGCGAACAGGCTGTTGTCGTGCAGCTTGGACGTATATCAAATGTTCTAACAACCGCAGGTTTAAAACTTAAAGTCCCCTTTATTGACGAGGTTGTCCGTTACCCAAAAAAAATTATGGCATGGGACGGCGAAGCGAGAATTGTACCGACTGCTGAAAGACAATTTATTTTTGTTGATGTTGTCGCCCGCTGGCGGATTGCCGATCCAAAGAAATTTTACGAATCGATCAATACTGTTGACGCAGCTTATTCAAAACTTGCAGAAATTATCGATTCAGAGGTCCGTACTGTAGTTGCAGAAAATCCATTAATTGAATCAGTTAGAAATTCTGATATCATCATGGAAAGAGCTTCCAGGGTAGATGCAGGTATAGGTGAAGAGATTATTGCAGAAATTGTCAGTACCCCCATGCAGATTAATTCAAGTCATGAACCGATAAAAAAAGGAAGACGCAAACTTGCGGAAGAGATATTAGCGCGTTCAAGGCGTATGATGGATCAATATGGAATTGAACTTATTGATGTTGTTACACGTCAGATTAGCTATTCACCGGAACTTACGCCGAGCGTTTATGCGCGTATGATCAGGGAACGTAATCAGATTGCCATGTATTACCGCTCGCAAGGTGAAGGCAGGAAAGCTGAATGGCTTGGAAGAATGGATAATGAAAAGCGTTCTATAGTTTCAGCCGCTTACGGGCAAGCCGAAGAAATAAGAGGTAGAGCAGACGCTGAGGCTGCAAGAATTTACGCGGAAGCATATAACAGAGACAGATCATTCTTTGATTTCTGGAGAGCGATAGAGTCGTATCGTCAAACCATGCCTAAGTTTAAAAAGACGCTTACTACAGACATGGACTATTTCCGTTATCTCTATTCACCAAGATAAAAAAGGATTAATCGTGTAACGGCATATGATGGAAAAGCGTATACTTATTGCAAAATTAGATAAAAAATCTGCGGTTAATCAAGAAGTGCAAACTGAATATACAGTTTGTTTTGATACAGGGCTTGATCCGCGCGCTTTTGCACGTACAAAAATGTCTCAATGTTTGATAGAGAAAGGTTATATTGTTTCCCCTGACGGAACTCATAGTGAATGGAAAGCGGCAGGTGTAAAGGAAGTAAACAATTTAATGAGGGTTTGGGGTCCGCTTTTTGCCGGAAAAAGACTTGATTTGCTTCTTGAAGATGTCGGTTCTGTTGTAACAGATTCATCTCTTGCACAGCAAACCGCTTTGTTTGCTGTTGCATCTTGGATTAGAGCGAAAATGCTTCTCGGCGACACAAAGTCAACAATGAATCCGGGAGCGTGTTTTATTAATAAAACCAATGTTTTCTTTGCACCGGAACATCTTTCCAGCCGCTGTCTTTTTATTGAAGGCTCTGAAATGGATCGTTATAATTCTCCTGATCTTTTCGGTATAGATGCAACCGCATTTTGCGCGGGGGTAATGTTATATAAGATACTGACAAAATCTCATCCTTATCCTACAGCGGAAATTTATCAGAATATGAGGGAAGGGATATTCCTGCCTGTAAAACTTGCCGCTCCTGATTTAGAAGAAGAATTATCAATCCTTATTCAATCCGCACTTTTATTACCTGTTGTAAAAAAGAGAACTTCAAAAAGCGGCACAGATATTCTTGCGGAAATATTGGAAAAAATAATGGATAAACAATCAGGGTTTACAAAAACTGCCGCTATTAATGTTTCATCATTATTTATTGAAATACCTGCCGCTCAAAGACAACAAGTTGAAAAAGAAAAAAAGAATTATCTGTTTAAGCAAAATTTATTTACAGGGTTAAAGCGTTTTGCTGCAAACAACAAGCATCTTCTGATTGGAATATTAATAGGAGTGCTTTTCCTTCTTTTTGTTGTGTTTAGTACAACTAAAAGTTTTTCACAACGTCTGACAACAGCGGGAATGGAGCATGACGTTGTTGTAACGGCTTATTACGATTCATTTAATTCTTTAAATCATGCATTGATGGAAGCATGCATACTTGGCGCGCCGAAAACAGATGTAAATGTTGTTGCAAGTGTTTTTGCAATCAGCAGGACAAGACAGGCTTATGAAAACAAAGCAGGACCTTCAATTGTTTCAGCGAGGGCTTGGGTTGAAAACGGAGGAACGCTTCCCGCGCCGGATGTTTTCGGTGTAACAGGTTTAAATGTCCATCTTGAATCCGGCAGTGATTTAGACGGGGTGGTAGTTTACCGTGTTACTTATTCTATATGGGCTCCGAATGAACATGAAAGAAAACGCACAGATATACTTACATTAAGATTAGACAGACGGAAACATTGGCGGATTGTAGAAATTCTAAGAGATGAAAAATAAATCTTAAAAAGATTTCAACCAATCATCAATTATACTGCGTGCCAGCGATCCTTTGCTTGGAAGATAGGGCATATTATCTTTAGTGAACCATCTTGCATCTTCAATTTCTTCTCCGTCCGGCTTGATCGTCCCTGACGCATAACGCGCCTTAAAACCGACCATCAGAGAATTGGGAAAGGGCCAAGGTTGGGATTTTACATATTCGATGTCTTTTACTTCGATGTTTATTTCTTCGCGCACTTCCCTTACCACAGTTTCTTCCAGCGATTCGCCTGCCTCATTAAAACCTGAAATGTGGCTGTAAAGCCCTTCTTTGAATCTTTTGTTATGCGCAAGAAGGATTCGGTTTTCTGCATCGGTAATTAGAACAATGATTGCAGGGCAGATGCGCGGGAATTCAAGCCGCCCGCAATTAGGGCATTTCCTTTCTTCATGACCGGATACATCTTCATTTTTCGCGCCGCATGTGCCGCAAAAACAGGAATCACGCCTCCATTGCGCGATATGGGAAGCCCTGATTATTTGCCATAAAAGTTTGCTTTCCATATTGTTTTCTGTTGCAAAAATAGTAAGTACAGAGCGGACAGGAACAGCCCGCCATTTCGGAGGTAAAACGGTATCTGATGAAACAGATACGCCTTGTATCATGCTGACGGGATTTGCCGCTTCTAATGATGGAGTTTCAAAAATATCAGGATTATTAAATAAATTTGCTTGTTCAATCGGGAAGAGCGGGACTTTATTTACATCAATCTGAGTATCTGACAAAACTTCAGGCAAGAGTATGTTATCGCCTTGAAAGAAAAATGCAGACCCGCTTTGCGTCAGTTTTTCATTATTCAAATTATTCTCCTAAAATTAATAATAATGAGAATTTTATTGTTATTCAATGTTATACAGTATATAATTGAGATAGAAATATTTACAACTTTTCGGGAGGATGCGGACCTTTGGTTCGATAAGCTGTTAGATGAATAAAACAAATTATTTAGAGATGTTACCTTTAAGCGGTATTACAAAATACGCAAAAGGTATGCATAATGACGGTGTCCCATTTTCCGGTTATCCAAGAGTTCACCCTTCAGATAAAACTAAACTGATTCTTGTTAACGATCCTTTGGGGAGCGAGCCGACAGTGCTGGAATTTAAACTTGATGATATATTATATGTTGAGGAAATACCGTCCGCGGTTACTGAAGCGGGGGAAGGCGTACTCTTGATTAAGTTATGGGTGCAACGGGGGGCTGTCGGAGTGATACTTGAACCTTTTGAAGTGAACGATCCTATACAATTTGCAAGTAAGGTTCGTACTGTCAAAGAGCGTATTTTTCAATTCAATCCTAACTCTGTAGATATCAGTCAGGATAAAAAAACATCACAGGCAAATCCCTAAATCATGAACACATCAGAATTCTCTCCGGCTTTACGTTCCCCGCTTTTTATTACTGAATCTTCCGGCGAGGTACGCTGCGATCTTTGCCATAACTATTGCAATATTAAAAACGGAGGTTTCGGTATCTGCGGTATCAGAGGCAACAAAGGAGGGAAAGGGATTATCCCTTTTTACGGTTTTGTTTCCGCTCTTGCTGTCGATCCTATTGAAAAGAAACCTCTTTATCATTTTAAACCGGGTTCGCAAGTGCTCTCGCTTGGTTTTGCAGGTTGCAATCTCCGCTGCCCCTTTTGCCAGAATTGGCATATTTCTCAGAATACAAATATTTCCGGTAAATGGATAAAACCCGGTGAAATAATTTCTTCCGCTTTAAGGCAGGATATTCCTTCAATCGCTTATACATATTCTGAATCGCTTATCCACATTGAATATTTACTTGACTGTATGATGCTTGCGCGTAGGCACGGAATCGCCAATGTGCTTGTTACCAACGGGTGCGTTAATCACAAAGCCGCTGTTAAAGTATTAAAATTTGCTGACGCTGTCAATGTTGATTTAAAATCTTTCTCTGAAAAAACTTACTATAAACAATTAGGCGGCGACTTGCAAACTGTACTTAATTTTATTGAACTTTCTAATAAAATGCATGTTCATATAGAAATTACAACGTTGGTTGTACCTGAACTTAATGCTTACGATTATGAAATGACATCAATCGCAAATTATATCGCCTCTTTAAATAAAGATATCCCCTGGCATCTTTCGGCTTATCATCCTGAATACCGATGGAACGCCCCTCCTACCGATCCCGAATTCTTGTTGCAAACCGCCAATGAAGCCAAGAAGAAACTGACATTTGTTTACACAGGCAATATAGTTTCCAGTAATGACACATATTGCGCAATCTGCAACGGTGTTCTTGTAAAAAGGCAAGGATATAAAATCGATCTTTCAGGATTGAATAACGGTAATTGCGTTATATGCGGGAAAACGCCTCAGATTGTTTTTTGATGGGTTAAGAGGTGTTAGGTGAAATACCCCTCTGATCTGTAAAAATATGTATGCATTAAAAAATTGTATTAAAGTGATAAAAAAAGCACATTTTAAATTTATCTCCCCTTGACTATCTGCCTTTATCAGTTTAAAAGAAAGTAATGAAAAAAAATGCTGAATATTTAAATTTCTGGAAAAAATACGGGCCTTACGCTCTTGTCGCGGGAGGTTCAAACGGATTAGGCGCGGCTTTCGCAGAATCGCTGGCACGCAGGGGATTAAATCTTGTTTTGACAGCGCGTGAAAAAGAGCGGCTGGAAGCGACTGCAAGTTATCTTAGAGATAAATACTCTGTAGATGTCACAACATTCGCGGTTGATCTTGCTGATTTTGAAAAAACAAAAACCTTTCTCGCTGACTTTAAACATCCAATCAACATTTTAGTTTATAATGCCGCGTTCGCCCCTATCGGGTTATTTGAAAATACGAGCGAAGATCACCTGTCTCTCGCCGCAGCCGTCAATGTCAGGACGCCTCTATTACTTGCGAAATATTTATGCGGTTCGTCAGAAACGCCCGGGGCAATGATTCAAAACAAAAGGGGCGGCATAGTATTGATGTCTTCCCTTGCAGGAGGGCAGGGCAGCCCCAAGTTAGCGGCTTATGCGGCGACAAAGGCGTTTAACGCTGTGCTTGCCGAAGGTTTGTGGAAAGAATTGAAACCTCACGGTATTGATGTAATCGCTTGCTGCGCCGGCGCGATTCTTACTCCCGGTTATAAAACAGCGGAAAAAGTAAAACCTGCACCCGGAACAATGACGGCTAACGATGTGGCTGAACAAACGCTTAACGCTCTTGGAAAAGGGCCTATTGTAATTCCGGGAATTGTAAATAAAATAGGGCGCTTTCTGCTCACAAGGCTTTTGACCAAAAAGGCGGCAATCGGTATAATGTCCAGTAACACAGGAGGATTATCATGAATTTTACTATTTTAGGGTTTGTTACTCCAATCATCGCTTATGCGGTTATCACTCTTCTTCACATCATTTTTCCTACAAAAAAAATTAAAGGTTATGTGAAACATGAAAAAACAGGAGAGATTTTAAATTACCGTATTAATGGTAAATTTGTTCTTCCTGCAAGCATCCTTATTTGGTTTGGTCTCGGTTATTTTGATATTGTCCCTTATGAATGGCTGTATTTTACAAGATGGGAAAGCGTAATTACCGCAGTTGTTATGGGGCTTATTTTTTCTTTTATACTTGTGCTAAAAGTTCCTTCGACAGGGAAACCTTTTCTTGCCGATCTTTGGTTCGGGCGGATTTGGAATCCGCAAGTAAAAGACGGATTTATAGACGCAAAGATGTGGCTGTATTTGATCGGCGCTGTTATGCTTCAATTAAACGCGCTTTCATTCCTTGTGTATCATATTCATACAATGCGTGAGTTAGGCGAAACTATTAACATCGGTTTTATACTCGGTGTCGCGATGACATCATGGTTTTGCTGGGACTATCTGATCTTTGAAAAAATCCATCTTTACACTTACGATCTTTTTGCTGAGAGGGTCGGTTTTAAACTCGGTTTCGGCTGTCTGACCTTTTACCCGTATTTCTATGCAATCCCCCTTTGGTGTACAGCCAATTTGCCGAGTTCAAACCGCCCGCTTTGGTTTTTAATTTTTACCGGCGTTTTATTTTTATTCGGTTGGGTGTTTACACGCGGGGCGAATGTACAAAAATATATTTATAAAATCGCGCCGGAAAAGAAATTTTTATGGATGAAGCCCGAAGTGATAAGCGACGGAAACCGCAGCCTTCTTGTCAGCGGATACTGGGGAGCGAGCCGTCATATAAATTACATGGGGGAAATAATTCAAGCGCTTGCAGTCGCCATGAGCGCGGGTTATCTCGGCATTTGGCAGGTTTGGCTCTATCCTATTTACTACATCGGTCTCTTATTCACCCGCGCTGCGGATGATGATAAAATTTGCAAGATTAAATACGGTGATTTGTGGGATACATATAAAAAGAAAGTTAAGTACAGGATTATACCGTTTATTTATTAAAGGAGAAAAATATGCCGGAAAAAAATCAACAATGTAAATGTTCTTATCCGTGCAACCGTCACGGTGATTGCACAGCGTGTATGGATTATCATTACAAAGACGGATCAAAAACAAATTGCGGGAAAGATGGAAAACCTAAAGAGAAAAAACAGTGAGTCAGACAGGAGACAATATGAATATAGCTGTATATTTTGATCTGGAAAATATTACGAATTTCAATCTTAGCGAATTAATGAAAATATTAGATGATAATGGTAAAAATAATATTACTGTAAAAACCGCTGTCGGAAATTCGCCGTCGATAACAAATTATCGTGAAGAATTGAAAAACCAAAATTTTACAATTCTGGAAGCGCCTCATCTTGTAAAAAAGAAAAACAGGGCGGATATTATTTTATCGGTAATCGCTTATGAAGATTTTATCTGTCATAAACCGGAAATCGATCAATTTGTTTTTATTGCATCTGATTCTGACTATACATATATTATGGATAAACTAAAAAGACAAGGGAAAATTATCTGGCTGGTTTGCAAAGAAGAAGAAAAGGAAAAAGAATTTTTCAAAACCTGTACCAATAAAATTATTTCCATCGAAGAAATAGTAATAAAGAAAACCCATGAAGATTTAAAAAAATGGCTGCAAAAACATGGATTTAACGAAGGTGATTTTAAAACATTGATTCATTATTTTAACAACGAATGGAAAAACGCCGACAAATTGGTATTTAACTATAACGAGAAGAAAATAAAAAATTTAAAAGCGCTTCTTGCAAAATTAACAGAAGAACACTATCTGGAAAAGAAAAAAGAAGACAGTAATTATTTGTATAAGATAATTGATGTTTAGGAATTTTGGAAGAGCAATTTTATACATCGCAATTTTTGGAAATTCGTGTAACACAAGTTTTTTCTGACGCGCTTTCTAAAGATCAAGTTTTATCTGCACAAACTAAAAGTCGGATAATCTCTTAACCAATAGCAAAAACATTATAATTTTTTTACTTTTTAATCATTTTCGGTCAAGCGCCACGCATATGTAACCCATATATAAGTGGAGGTTTTTATGATTAGATTTTTAAAACAACTTTTAATTGAGTTTGAACTGAAACGCCTGCAGAAAGATAAAAATGTACAGCCGGAGGAACCCTTATGCGTGATGAATGACAGGGTTTTCAAACTCATGCTCGCTTCGGAAACGGAAGATTCGCGCGAAGCGCTGAAGAGTCTTTTGTCCGCCTGCACAAGACGTAAAGTGTTGAATGTCGAGGTTCTCAACAGCGAGCTTTTACCGGTTCATCTGGAAGGAAAATCGCCTAGATTAGATATAAAAGTTATGTTTAACGAAGGTGATATAGCCAATCTGGAAATGCAGATCAGCCTTTCATCGGATAGTCTGAAAAACAGGTCTTCGCTATATATGTCTATGCTGCAGGCAGCGCAAGGGAAGAAAGGGAAAAAATACGGAGACATAAAATCTGTTTACCAGATTTTCTTTATAAACGACATCCTCTTCCCGAAAAGCACCAAGCTGCCGCGCCGATATGGTTTAAGAGAGGAAACAGAACACGATCTGCTGACCGACACAATGGAGGTGATTTACTACGAACTGCCGAAGCTTGAAAAGAAAGCGGACGAATACTTCGCCGGGAGACTGGAATTGGAATCATTGTCAAATGAAGAAAAATGGTGTATCTTTTTTAAGTACCACCATGAAAAACAAGCGAAGCGGCTGATAAGTGAATTATGCGAGAAGGAGGAAGGGATAATGCGGGCAGAAATAGAAGCGAAAAAAATTAAACGTAATCTTATTAAGTACTTTGAAGAAATGGATCAAATAAAATACGAGTGGGAAATCCAAGACAAGATAGATGCCGCATGTAGGAAAATTGAGGTTGAACTTGCTGACACAAAAGCAGAACTTGCGGATATAAAAGCGGAACTTGTTGACAAAGACGCAGAACTTCAACGTTTACGTGAATTACTGGAAAGTAAATAATAAAACCTTTCGAAAAAAAACGCAGAGAAAAAGATTTTTCCGGTGATTTACAGGTGTTAACTGTTTGTTTCGGGTTGTAAAATCTGCTCAACTTCATTTGTAATACATTTTACTATACGTTGGGTCAAGTCTTTTCTTTCCTTTGTGGTTAGACATTCCAGGTAATCTTCCGTTTCTTGCGGAATAACGTCTTCTTCCTCTTTTTCGTCAACAAACAGCCTAAAAGGCTCAATATTCAAAGCATTAGCGATTTTCTCAACCATAGCCAAAGACGGAACACGGCTGTTTATCTCAATTTCCCCTATGTAACTGGTCGATGTTTCAAGCATTCCCGCCAGTTTCATCTGCGAAATACGGCGTTTTTTGCGGTATTTCTTCATATTATAGATAAAAACCTTCATCATTTCCATATTTTATATGCTAATTGTTGATAAACCATTGAAACAATACGGTCTTTGCAAATATATTTAATTATTTTATGCTCTGTATGCGAATATTATTGACAAAAAAATCGATAATTGATATAAGGACAATGGTTAGTAAATTTATACATTTCGTTTGTAAATACCCAATGTTGCGAAGGAAGATGAGGATATCTGTTTAGGATTAAAAAAGGGATAAAAGGGGGTTATTTGATGAAAAGCTTAAAATTATTAGGGATTATTGCTTTTCTGGCGGTAATTGGGTACATGGTGTTGGGTTGTAGTGACTCTGGAACAACAGACACATCTTGTACACATAATTGGGATTGGGTAACAACAAAAGTACCAAATTCGACAGAGGAAGGTATAGAAACATATAAATGCCTTCATTGTGGTCAAACAGGCACAACACGACCAGTTCCTACAGTGGTAAAAATAATTTCTGCTGTTTCAATAAGTATAACTGCCCCGGTTAATGGCGTTGTACCTAATAATACAGCTACAACAACAGATAGTGGGTATACATTAGGAACAGTTTCATGGACACCGTCTGATAATCCATTTCTTGGCGGTAAGGAATATATTGCTACTGTTTCATTAACAGCGAATAATAGCTATACCTTTACTGGTCTTAACTCTGTTAATATAAATGGTCAAACTGGAACAGTAACAGGTAATACAGGTACAAACGCTACCATATCATACACCTTTCCAATAACTCCTACAAAAACAGTCTCCAGTATTATAATAAAAACAGAACCTTATAAATTAACATATATTCACAATGAACATCTTGATCTTACAGGGCTTGTTGTAATATTAAACTATGATGATACTACAACGGAAGAAGTATCTGCTGCAAATTTTTCAGGAAAAAATATAAACGCAAATCCTGCACATGGAAATATTTTAGATAAAACAGCACACAATAGTAATCCTGTATTTATTACATACGGTAATTTATCACAAAACACTAATAATTTAATTATAAATAATAAAGAAATCTCAAGTGTTGAAATCAATATAACCGCTCCAGTAAAAAACGCAACACCAACTGTAACAGCAACTGGTACAGGCGATTATTCACTTGGAAATGTTACATGGTCGCAAGCGCATGGTAAATTTTTAGGCGGTGAAATATATACTGCTTCTGTCACATTAACAGCTAACAGCGGCTTTGTTTTTACAGGATTGACTTCTGTAACCATTAATGGACATAACAACGAAATCTCAAATAATACAGGTTCTACGATCACACTTATTCATACATTTTCAAGAACAGATGAGAGAGCCGTTTATGATTTGGATATTAGAACGCAGCCAACAAGATTAATTTATACACATGGAAATCCTTTAGATTTAACAAGTCTTTTTATTACATTAAAACATGATGATGGGACAACTGAAGATGTAGCTGCTGCTGATTTTGAAATAAAAAATATAAATGCAATTCCTGCTGATGGTAATACATTAACTAGGGTAAATCATAATGGTCAACCTATTATAATTACTTATGGAGAATTAACGGTATTTACTAATAAATTAACAGTTAATCCAAAAGTAATTACGTTTTCAATAGAACCAATCTCAACAGTTTTATATACTGGAAATGCTCATACTCCTGTAGTCGTTGTTAGAGATGGTGATTTACTTTTGTCATTAGGTACTGATTATACAGTAGGATATGCAAATAACATAAATAAAGGAACTGCAACAGTGACAGTTACAGGGATTGGAAATTATGAAGGGAGTAGTGTTAACAGTACATTCATAATAAATAAAGCCGCTGGAATATTTGGTAATCCTTCTGCTGTCAATATAACCTATACATCTGCGTTAACACTTGCTGATGTTTTGCTAACAACTGGTTACTCATGGAATACGCCCACACTCAGTTTGAACGCAGGAAACGGACAATCATTCCCAGCAACTTATATTAATCCAAATGGAAATTATGAATCTGTTAGTGGAAATATCATAGTTAATGTAGCAAAAGCTACAGGAGTTTTTGGTAATCCATCTGCAATCAATGTAATATATTCACCTACGTTAACGCTTGCTAATATTGCCTTACCAACCGATTATATTTGGAACTTGCCAGCAACCAGCTTGAATGCAGGTAATAATCAATTATTTTCTGCAACTTATACAAATCCAAATGGTAATTATGAACCAGCAAACGGGAATATAACAGTTAATGTAGCAAAAGCTGCTGGTTCGACTGTAAACAGACCTGAATTAGATACTAGAACTATTAACAGCATTACTGTAAAAACTGTAACGACACCAGCAAATGGACAGACTGTTGAGTATTCCATTAACACAGTAAACATTGAGCCAGTGAGCGGCTGGCAAGATAGCACAACATTATCTGGATTAAAAGGTAACACCGTCTATTACATTTTTGCTCGCGCAAAGGAAAATAATAACTATAATGGAGGAACAGCGATTAGCAATTCTATAGCAACCCTTAACTCTTATGAGATAAACTTTCAGCAAATAGTTGATGACAATACAATCTTACCATGGACAGGAATAGTTAATCCTATTTCAATTTCTCATACAAGCGGCACTAGCATAATAATCTCGTTAAATAATTTTCATCAATACACTCATGTAGAATGGCATATAACTAGAAAAGATATTACGCAAATAAATACAGTATCTTTTGAATTAAAACCATCTGACTTTGAGCGTATCGACATAGGAACACATTCCCTAACTGTGGAAGTGGTAAAAGATGGAATACCGTATAACCGGACAATACCGTTTCAGGTAACTAATTAAAGGAGAAAAAAATGAAAAAATATAATTATAAGTATTGTAAATTTGGTAGGTCGTTATTTGTCTTCTCTTTGTCTATCCTCTTTCTTCTCTTATCTATTTCTTGTAATAATATGTTTGAACTTCCGCAACCAGATCAACAAACACTCCCTTCTGGCTACGGTGCTTTCTCATTGCATATTGCAGAAGCATCTTCTCATAGCAGAACAATATTACCGAATATTAATAGTGATACTTTTGTAGGTTATCTGCTTGAGTTCACAAATACAGAAACATTAGAAAAGCAGAGTTTTTACCGTCTTTTTGATAATTTGACTGTTACTTTACCAATAGGTAGCTATAACCTAAAGATAATTGCTTTTGTTGAATACATTGATGAAAACAACAACAAGCCAGTGGCATCAGGATCATTAAATAACATAGAAATTGCTTTTAATAAAACTGTAACTGGTGAAGTTGTACTGAGTGCATTGGGTATTTCAGATGATAAAACAGGTATTTTTAGTTGGGTAATTGGTTTACCCGTTGGAGTATGTGAAGCATACATGGAAATTACATCGCTTAAAAACGGCATGCCTGATGTAAGTAGTATACAAACTTGGTATTTTACGGGTGGCGATGAAATTAATTCAAAAGAAAGTAACGATTCACTTATACTTATAAGTGGTTACTATCGTGTGATTTTTACTATGAAAAGAAATATTAATATGCAGACTATTTCTTGGAGAGAAACGTTACATGTCTACCAGAATATGACAAGCCATTTTGAGTATGATTTTAATGAAAGTCACTTCACAAACAATTTTTCTGTTTCAAGCGAGGCAGAATGGAATGCCGTAGTCAACACAATTAACACAGGCGGTAATAATAGAGAATATACTATAACCATCACGGATGATTTTTCTCTGTCCGGACGTGGAGTTGATAACACTTTTAGTCCAATTGATCTTGCGATAACAATACAGGGAGACAAGACCATTTCTCTGTCCAGCACTGGTTATCTTTTATGTATTGGTAACAGGCAAAATATTATTATGCAGGATGTAAAACTTAAAGGAATCAACAGTAATACTACATCTCTAGTTCTTGTTGGAATTAGTAGTGTTTCTGAAATTATCGAAGAAGCTACCTTCACCATGCAAGGTAACGCATCTGTTTATGGCAACACCAGTCGGGGCAATCTTGGTTATGGCGGTTGTAGCGGTGTGTATGTAAGAAGAGGAGTCTTTAATATGTATGGGGGAGAAATATCAGGGAATTCATCAATAGCTTCCATGTTCAACCGAGGCGGCGGAGTTGAGGTTAGTAGTAATAACGCAATATTTAACATGTACGGAGGGAAAATCTCCGGTAATACCGCTAGCGCTGGTGGCGGAGTGATGGTATGGGGAACATTCAATATGTATGATGGAGAAATCTCTGGTAATGTTGCCGATGATGGAGGCGGGGTATCTATAGCCAGTAGTGCAACTTTCAATATGTACGATGGTGAAATCTCTAGAAATACAGCTACAAATGGAAGCGGAGTGTATTTATATCTTGGAAATTTCCGTATTACTGGAGGAACAATATATGGTATTGAAAACGACAAGGGTAATATAGCAAGTAGTGGTAACAGTGCTGTCTTGTACAGAAGTGGTGGTACTGCAGGATACGGGACAGTTAGCGGTAGCAACTTTGTTAAAAATGGTGATTTGGCAACTAATAATTTTACAATAAAGGTTATTGATGGTGTATTACAGATTCCTGCTGTTTTTCACAGCATTGCTCCATTGACAGCGTGGCTTGCTACCCAACCTACAAATTCTATTACTACACCATATAACATTTCTTTGAACGTAAGTACCTTACCGGCAAACATTCTAAATAACCATTTCTCAAACAGATATATAAACCTTGATCTCTCCGGTAGCACTTTTACTAGCATACCAGATTCTGCTTTTAGAGGTTGTACTGTACTTAATGGTATTATTATATTGCCAAATAGTGTTACTACTATTGGGTCTTATGCTTTTAGAGGTTGTACCAATCTTACCGGTGTTACCATAGGGAATAATGTTGCTAGTATTGGCTCTTATGGCTCTTATTATAATGTTTTTTTCGAATGTACCAGCCTGATATCAATATCTGTTGCTTCCGATAACTTGACATATAGTTCGGTAGACGGTGTGTTGTATAATAAGGATAAAACAACATTATTTCATTATCCAATCGGTAAATCAGGTAGTTTTACTATACCAGATAGTGTTACTGTCATAAAAGATGAAGCTTTTAAAGATTGTACAATGCTCTATGACATAACGATCCCAAACAGTGTGACAGTGATTGGATATGGAGCTTTTGATTCTTGTAGAAATTTAACCAGTGTTACATTAGGAAATAGCGTTGAAACAATTGGGGTAAGAGCTTTTTATTATTGTATTAACCTTACCAGTGTAAATTTTCCAGACAGTGTTAAATCTATTGGGCAAGATGCTTTTAGTGATACAAACCTTACAAACGTATACTTAGGAAATAGCGTTGAAACAATTGGGGTAAGAGCTTTTTATTATTGTATTAACCTTACCAGTGTAAATTTTCCAGACAGTGTTAAATCTATTGGGCAAGATGCTTTTAGAGGTACAAACCTTACAAACGTATACTTAGGGAACAGCGTAAATAATATTAATGCTACTGCTTTTAGTAATGATAAATTTACATCAATAAATGTTGCAACTGGTAATCAAACGTATAGTTCGATTGATGGTGTTTTGTATGATAAAAATAATTCAAAATTAATAATATACCCAGATGGCAAAACAGGTATTTTTTCTATTCCAAATAGTGTTGTTATTATCGGAGAAAAAGCTTTTTCTGGTTGTCTTAACTTAACAAGTGTTGTTATACCAGAAAGTGTTAAAGTAATTGAAGGTAATGCTTTTTATACTTCCCGTCTAACTAGCGTTACTTTTGATGGTACGATTCCTTCAAGCGGTTTTAATAGAATTACTGTTTTTTACGGCGATTTACGAGATAAATTTTATGCAAATGATACAGAAAATGGAACGCCGGGAAGGTATACTAGAACACAGTCAGGTTCCGTTTGGACAAGGGTGAATTAAATTGGAATTGTACCGATCGAGAGAACATTATTTCAATTATGATGTAGATGGCAATAAGTCACATTGTATAATCTTGTTGTCTAGAAGGACTTGAGAGATTTATTGTTTTAACGATGGAGTAGATATGGTGACAAATGAATTTAATATAATAAGTAAAATTAACAAGCTAAGGTATGAAAGATGTATGACTTGGCTTGCTTTTTCTTTATTTTATGAGGTGAGATAGTGGTTTACGATGATTTATATATTCTCCATCTTTCGGATTTACATATCAAAAATGAAGGAGGTTCTGGAGCCAACAATAAGGTTGTGTTTTCCAGTGCGTTGGATAGATTAATTGTTAATATCGAAAAGCAAACTAAAAATTATGAAAAGTTGGTTCTTGTTATATCAGGCGATACAATGGATGCCGGGTTTCATGAGGATTCTAGAAATGTTGATGCTGCTCTCCTTTTCTTCAAGGCGCTTTATGATAAAATCGGAGAAAAAGTAGGTTCAAATATAATTATTTCCCCTGGGAATCATGACAAAAAGCGGAACGATATTAATTCATTAGTTTCAAAAGAACATAGTGAAAAAGGTTTAGATTCAAAAGAAAATAATAATTTTAATGGAGATGCAAAGTGTTGGTGGGAAGAACATCAAAAAGCTTATAAAGATTTTTTAGATTTGTCATCAAAAATACATGAAATATTTGGTAAAAAGCCGTTTACAAATACATTTGGGGTAGAAACAATAGAACACAATGAAAATACTATATGTTTTTTAAGACTTGATACATCATGGTGTTCCTACACCAGCGATGACCGAAGGAAACTTCGTATAGGAAAATATCAATTAGAGAAATTGTTTAATGAATATAGAGATATCAAAATCGACTTTAAGAAAAAAAACCGTCCTGTTTGTTTGACTATTGCGGTTTCACATCATCCTTTAAGCTGGATGACTCCGGATGATGAGGATGAGTGCAGTAAGTATTTTTTATCTAGTGAATTGCTAGATGTTGATTTGTTGATGTGTGGGCATATTCACGATTCAGACATTTTTAATTATTTCAATAATGAGCATTCTCTAATAACTTTAGTTACGGGAATGGGTCGAAATAATCTACCAGAACAACACAGATTAAATAGCTATCGTTATGCTATATATTCTATAAATCTATTTCGCAACTCTTGTGATATAATAATGTGGAAATCTGAAAATGGCGGAGAGTTCTTGCCGGACTACTCCTTATATGGTGCAAGTGAAGAAATAGTTAAATTGCGATATCCATTAAAAATTAAAGAAAACAGTGCGTTTATTAAATTAAATGCTTTAACGTCAGCAGAATCAAAGCATTTATTTATTGATAATGATATACTTGCATTATTACCAAAAGTTGTTGATTCAATATCATCTTTTTCAAATAGCGTAGGTATGCTTTATCAAAATTATCTCGATGATCTTTTTTATAAATTTGTAGAAATGGAAGTTCCTAATTATTTTTTAGGTGATGAGTTAACTGAAGATGAGAATGAAAGGGTTAATGATTTAGCATTATGGCTTAGAAAACAACTTGATGGAGATGAACCTCCTAATCTTAATGAAAAACTCCAAAATTATTTCCAAACTTTAGATGCTATTGGTGATTTCAAGACTTTTCTGCAAGACATCTGTATCAAGGCTACTGAGCATCTAACCAAATGCTTTTCATGTAATGTAAAATTCAGATTTCATTTTAGATATCACTCTACGACAGAAGGGAAAGATGTGTATTTAAAATGTGCAAGTAGCGATAATTTGGAAGTAAATGAAAGAACTAAAGGAATGCAAGAGATTGATTGGGATATTAAAAAAAGCATGATAACATTGGCTCATGCTGCAGGCTCTGTTGTTTTTTCTTCTAATAAGGAATACAATGAAACTGTGACAAATTGGGATGATTTTATTACTTTTATACCTCGATTTGACAATTATATTTATATTGCAAAGAGAGGGAGAAGAAGATTAGGAGAAAGACCAACTCTTTCGGCAGGTATTTCAATAAAGGATACTAAGACAAGACAGGATAATCTTGTCCTTTATTTGCTTGGCTATTTGGGGATAGATAAAGTAGTCGCAAACTTTATTGACGATTATATTAATTATTTCGGAATAGATGGAAATAAAATTCCAACACAAATGGCAAAACTTATTAATATAACTATAGAAAGGAACAAAGAATAATGGCGAATACAACGATAAGAAGAGTGCGAAATGATGTGCTGATAGACAGGAAAAGGTTTATTAACCCAGCACTTCTTGCAACCATGAAGCAAGATGAACTTATTCTTGTGAATATTGTAAGATTAAGTTCAAAACTTGGAGAATATGAAATTAAAAAATCCAGCAGCCCAGATGTTGATGTGATACGAGTGGCTCTTCGTAATGCAAATGGGTGTAAACATAGGACACGCCGACCTCTGATGGGCGCAAAGATGCTAGTTGCTGATGTTTTAAGGATTTTTCCAGAATACAGGAGATTGCCGAAACATTCGTTTGCAAAAATAATTGAATGAAGATGAAAATATTGTTTAGAATCTCATTATTTTGTGAGTTGTGATCGTTAATCTAGTAAAATACAGATATATCGTTTATATATTATAAAATTATTTAAAAATATCCTCAATATGTAGAGTACCATAAAATAGTACAATATACAGGAAGTTTTTTCACGTTCCTCCATCTATGTTTTTTCATTCATACATCTTCTTGTTTCTTATTACAAGTTAGTCATTTTTTATATATTTTGGATATTTTGATAACTTGCCTGTAGATCGAAATAACCACATATGTTGATATGTCGTGCTTGTAACTTTAGGTTATTTTCTATAAAATAATGGTATTATTTTTTTGAGAAAGGTATCATTATATGGAAAACAATCAAGTTGTAGAATATATTTCCTTGGAAAAGCTAAAACCAAACTCCAAACAGCCTCGTAAATACTTTGATGAAGCAGAATTGACAGAACTTGAGAATTCCATCAAAGAAAAAGGTATGATATATCCCATCATCGCAGAGAAGGAAACTGAAGATGGAAAACATGTTATAATTGACGGGGAACGTCGTTACCGGGCGGCAGAGAATGCAAAACTCCTTGAAGTTCCGGTAATACTGCGGAAGTCTTCAGATAAAGAACGCGAACGTATGATTGTTTCACTGATTGCAAACATACAGCGTTCTAACCTCAACTCAATTGAGGAAGCTGAAGCCTACCAACAAATTATTGATAATTCGGATAAGAATATTTCTCCTAAAGAATTAGCCGATATGGTGGGGAAGGATCGCACCACAATAGTCAATACACTCAGGCTCCTTAAGCTTTCACCAGAACTGCAGAAGTACCTCCGGGAGAATAAACTCTCAGCAGGTCATGCCAGAGCGATCCTCTCGGTTATAGACTCAAAGAATCAGAAGACACTCTTTACGGAGATTATAAAGAGAAATCTCTCTGTCCGCGCCGCAGAAGGGATCGCCAAGGAGCTTAACGAGAATAAACCAGTAACTGCGTCTCTTCCCCAGAAAATGGATGAGATAGAAACAGAATTAATTAAATTCCTTGATACCAAAGTATCAATCATTAACGAAGACGATGATAAAGGAACTATTATGATCAAATATTTCTCTAGGGATGACTGTAGAAGGCTCTACGATATTATAATCAGCAGTCAGTTTGCAGAAATGTAGAAAGCCCTGCCAAGACATCCAGCCACCTCAACAGACTACACCAAAGGCGATAAAACAAATAACGCATTAGGGTATATTATGAAAAATAGAAGTTGGTTTATTTGCTATCTCCTAGCATTCGTTGCTATGCTAACTACAAACATCAAGAAATATTAAATTCATCTTTAATAAACTCACAGATTAAGTCATACACTTCTATTTTTTTATTAAGTTCCATTTCTTTAAAATAGTTATCGGAATCACATGCAGCTTGGAGAACAGATATATCTTTTTTTGTACCCCTTTTTATCTTATAAATTTTTTTTGTTTCATCTTTTATTTTTTCAAGTGGAATCCATGTAATCCCCGCTATCCCATCTACGTAAGCCTGTATGAGCTCAGGTACTTCATCTTTTCTGATAAAATGGGATTCAAGGAATGCGTTCGATATCAGTAAAATACCAAACCTTGTATTTGATAAATGCTCTTTTAGTTCATTGTACCATTCACCTACTCTAATTTTTTTATCATACCATATTTCAATTTTACCAACAGATTTCAAAAGTGAATTCTCAAGATAGGGAACTATTTCCATTAAAACATCGCTATCTTTACGTGAATAACTGATAAAAACTTCTGTACGACGTGACCTTCTTTTTTTTACTTGGTCTTCACTCCATTTCTTTCTAATTTTAGGATCTGGTTGTAAATCAATCCATTGATCAATATTATTGCATTTTTCTTTTATTTTTTCAGCCGTTTTAATACCATAATCAATATTATTAATAGTTTTATATGTTTGTGAGTCCGGATAGGAAAAATCTAATATGAAACTTTTCAATCTTTCACGTAAGTTCTTTTGTATTATTTCTTCTACCGGTAGTTTCTTCATTTTCTCTAAATCCTGTAGAATGTAACTCAATTCTTGATTCAGAATGTTATTTTTATCCAGTTTTTTAAGTAAAAAAATAATTCTGTCTTTACAATCGTTGCAATCATTAATAAAAACCTCTAGTCGTTTCTCTTCTTCTTTTTTTATTAAATAGTCAGCGACAGCTTTAGCACCTTTATTCTTTTCCTCTTGTGGTACATTCAGGCGTATCTTTAACTCATCTTGATCAAATTGAAACTTATCATGAAATAATAAACTATATAATCTACCCCAATAACCGCAGCCGACATCATCAAGCGCTTTCTGGAAATTTTCCCATGTTTTTCCGTATATTCGTATACCATTAATAAAATTTTTATAATTTTTTGCTTTAATTTTTGAAATATCATCCTCTAATATACTATCTAGTTCACTTTCATTTTTTACAATCTCAGCAACAACGCTAGCGAGATCACTGATGGCACTGTGGATATTTGCGGCAGCACTGACAGCTGCTGCGGCGACACTGACGGTTCGGAGAGTTTTATAGGCGGCTTGAGTGCCATCGGAAGAAAGAGGATTGTACGGGTTATCGCGGACTTTCCTAACAGCTTCAACTACCTCACGAGCTGCATCGGAAGCTGCTATGGCAAGATCTGTATAGTCTTTCAAAGCAGAACATTTATAGTCAGCAACTATGTCAATAGCATTAAGAATAGTAAAAAGATATTCATATACTTTATGTTTGGGTTCTAAAAAGGTAAAATTACCACTTGTGCCAATAAATGGTAATGTTCGTATTGCCCAAAGCCGAGCAAAAATAACAATTTGGCTTTGGTCAAATTGTTTTATTCTTTTTAGTATATTTTCTTTTAAATCTATTTCCGTTTGAATCATTTCCTTCCCTTATTTATATATTTTATTAATATTATCTATTATTTTTCAAAAGATCAATAATTAATTTATACATGAGACATCAATGAAAGAAAGCATTGCTTTATGAAAAGACCATATCAGTACCTATGAAAATATAATATTCTGTTTTTTATGACTACATTTTCAAAAGTAAAGTGTTTTTCAAACAATTTTCTAGCTCATTATACAAATTCTAACCAAAACAAAGCTACATTATGACATATATACGATTTTTGTCGATTTCCTTTTATTTTATTAAAATAAGCCAAATTTTGAATTTCTAAGTGGGGCGAGATGACTTTAACCAATTTTTATTTTATAATATAATTTGATTATTAGAAATCGGTAGCAGACACCGAAATAAATTTGGAGGAACAATTATTGCGAAGAAAAAAGTCTTTGTTTCATTTGATTATGAAAAGGACAAAAATTATTTTTTTTTGATGAAAGCTTGGGATGTAAATTCAGATTTTGAATTTTCTTTTAGTGATTATTCATCAAAAGAAATCAAAAGTGATAGTATTCCGGTCATCAAGGCAAAGTTAACAAAAAAAATTAATGAGGCTACATATACACTTGTTATTGTGGGAGAAGATACTAATAAAAGACATAAAGATTCCGCCGAGATAGGGTATAAAAACTGGCAGAATTTTGAGGTAGCTCAAAGCAAAAAAAATAAAAACAAGCTTGTCGGTGTAAAAATAGACCAAGCATATGAATCACAAGAAGAGTTATTGAATTCAGGTGCATCTTGGGCACTATCGTTTAAACAGGACTCAATTATTAATACACTAGACAAGGCGTAATCATGGATAAAAACGAATTACTATACGACCATTTTAAAGAAACATACGCTCTGCATTTAGAGGCAAGAAAAAGGCGTGATACTTCATTTATCGTATTATGTATTGGTATCACGCTTTTATTTTGTTTTCATTTAAATCCAGAGGGAGTATTTAAATCAGTCTATGAAATGATTAGAGAACAGTTTTCGCTTGAATTACCTTTCGCAATTACAGTTATTCAATCCTTTGTTTGGATTATGGTTTTATGGCTTTTTATTAGATATTTTCAAACAAATATTTATATCGAAAGACAGTATAAATACTTTGAAGAACTGGAGAAAACCATATCAGAAAATTACAACATTAAATTCGACCGAGAAGGCAAAGGTTATGAGGGTAATTACCCAATAATATTAAGTATTATACATAGAATTTATGTATATGTATTTCCTGTGTTAGCTATAATCATAATAGGTTTGAAAATTTGTTTTGAATTTAAGAACATTGAAAATATTTTGTCTCTTGTTCTTAACGCAATTATTGCATTGATAATAATTTTATTAAATATATTTTATCTTTTTTTTGTTATTTTCAAAAAATAAATATGGGAACTGTTTGTTTCATTATGTTATGATCTCTCAAATCATAAGTTATTAACAACTTTTTTGTTCTATATTGATATATTAAAAATCTCACTAAATTTGCATATTTTACCCATTTCCCCCACTGTCGGAACACCTTACATTTTGAACATATAATCTAAATGCAAGGAGTTTTTATGCAAAGAAAAAGAGCGATAAGTGACACTGAGGATGTTCTCAGAGAGGAAGCGGTGTACCTTCGTATTCATCAGCTTCAAATGGGTCTGTTGCAGTTCACGGATTCGACAATGGCGTACAGGATGTTAAAGAAATAGAAATGATATTCGCTACATCGCGCCGTGGAAGAAATGGGTTGTCTGGAACGGTACGCATTGGGTAGCTGATAACGGAGCACTTATCTATCCAAAAGCGCTCGAAGTGGTGCGCAGCATTTATTCGGAAATTAACAAAACCACCGACTACAGGGAACGTTTTAAAATTGAGAAATACACTATTCAAGTGAATTTGTCAGGCGAAAAAAAGTATTTGTTGAAGGAGCATGTTTCGGAGTTTCGTTTTATGAGCGATCATTGCAATATGATATGCGTCTTTTGGAAAGTTTTTGGCTTGGTATTTATCATTTTTTGGGTAGGTCTGTTCTGCTCCCTGATATAATATTTTATCTTCCACAATTTTCAAGACAAGAAAGGCATCATCAAAACTTTGTATCGCTAGAGTAAGGCTACTGAGACTGTCTGTATCGTCTTTTGCACAAAATTGAAGTTCTTGACTCAGAAAAGTATAATCAGCAAGAATTATGATATAGAGGTCGATAGTAGATGCGAACCGGAGGTTCAACGCATCCTTGACATTTTGAGGTCAATTTCAAATTCTATTTATTATATATATCCTATTTTTTAAATCAAGGCTCAGCAATTTTGTAAATGATAGTTACGAAATAAAATAACCATTCGATATATCACTCTATAACTTTCAATCTCACTAAATTTGTATGTTTTTCCTATGTCTCCGGCTGTCGGAACAGTAACCGTCAATACAACCACTTCTACAAATGAAAATAAAAACCAAATAGACTATCTCCAAAATAAATATTTTTGGAGGAAGAAGATGAGGTACAGCGAAGAAGAAAAAAATGTGGCTGGAGGATTGGCGAAAAAGAAGCAGGAGCGCATGTGCATACGCAAAAGAAAACGGATTAAACCAACAGAAATTTATCAACTGTACAAAAGCAGGGAATGAAGCGAAACAAAATTTTGGAGAAGTCCTGTCAAAACAACCACTACTATTCTCCCCTTGACAAAACCTCTACACTACTGTTTAGTAAAACAATGCGTAAATTCGAAGCAGTATCCCCCTTTCAACCGGCAGGCGATCAAGGCGAAGCGATTACAGCTCTTGCAGAGGGCATCAAAGCAGGCGATCAATTCCAAACATTACAAGGCGTCACAGGTTCGGGAAAAACTTTTACTATGGCGAAGATCATCGAAGAAGTGCAGATGCCCACGTTGATTGTTAGTCACAACAAGACGCTTGCCGCTCAGCTTTACCGTGAGTTTAAAGGTTTCTTCCCTCACAATGCGGTGGAATACTTTGTATCTTACTACGATTATTATCAGCCGGAAGCGTATGTCGCCAGCCGCGATCTTTACATCGAAAAAGACGCTTCGATCAATGACGAGATAGAACGTATGCGCTTGTCTGCGGCGAGAAGTTTAATGGAACGCGATGATGTAATCATCGTTGCAACTGTCTCTTGCATCTACGGCATGGTAACTCCCGATGTGTACCGCAAAATGAACGCGACTTTAACAAAGGGAGAATTTATTAATGTTGACGCGGTAATCCGCCGCTTCATTGAATTGCAATACGAGCGCAATGACGCTGTCCTTGAGCGTGGGCGTTTCCGGCGTAGGGGAGACACGCTTGAAATATTTCCCGCTTACATGGAAGAAGCGTACCGCATCGATCTTGATTGGGATAAGGTAGAGCGCATCCGCCGTTTTAACCCAGTGTCAGGTGAAATGCTGGAAGAACTTGACGGCGCATTAATTTATCCTGCAAAACAATTTGTTATGCCTAGGGAATATATTCATAATGCGATTGATATAATCAGGCAAGAGTTAAAAGACAGGCTTGCGTATTTTCAAAATAACGGAAAAATCATGGAAGCGGAACGGCTTAAAACACGTGTCGAGTACGATATCGAAATGTTGACTGAAATGGGTTACTGTCCCGGCATCGAAAATTATTCTGCAATTTTAGCGGAACGAAAACCCGGAGAATCCCCTGATACCTTGATCGATTATCTTCCAAAAAAGCACCTAACATTTATTGACGAGAGCCATGTCACCTTACCGCAGTTAGGTGCAATGTATGCAGGGGATCGCAGCCGCAAACAAACATTAGTTGATTACGGTTTCCGTTTGCCCTGCGCTTTAGACAACCGCCCTCTTCGTTACGATGAATTTGCAGATCGCCTTGATAAAACCGTCTTCGTTTCCGCAACCCCCGGAAAAACAGAGATTGAGCAATCTGTAAGAGTAGTGCAGCAATTAATCCGCCCCACAGGGCTTTTAGACCCGGAGATTGAAGTGCGCCCGAGCGAAGGTCAAATGGAAAATATTTATGGCGAAGTGCAGAAACGCATCAAAGCAGGGGAGCGCTCGCTCATTTTAACTTTAACAAAAAAAATGGCGGAAGACCTTACCGATTACCTTTCCGGTCTCGGTTTAAAAGTCCGTTACATTCACAGCGAAATAGAAACAATAGAGCGTGTAGAAATCCTCACGCAGTTACGTCAGGGAAATTTTGACATACTCATTGGAATCAATCTGTTACGCGAAGGAATCGATCTGCCCGAAGTATCATTCATCGCGATTCTTGACGCGGATAAAATCGGTTTTCTCCGCTCTTTAACAAGCCTTGTGCAGATAATCGGGCGTGCGGCAAGAAACGCCGCAGGCAAAGTAATCATGTACGCCGACCGTATGAGTGAAGCGATGGAAAAAGCCATCGCCGAAACCAACCGCCGCCGCGAAATTCAAATCGCCTACAACCAAAAACACGGCATAACCCCCGAAACAGTAAAAAAAGCAATCGCGGAAATATTAACACGCCATATCGAAGAAGCGGAAACCACCGCGGCTGCCTCAATCGAAGTGCTTAAAAAATCTTTCAATGTTTTAATCCCAGCCCAACGCAAGCAATTAATCAAAGCACTTGAGAATGAAATGCTGGAACACGCGAAAAATCTTGAATTTGAACAGGCGGCCGCTATCCGTGATGAGATTACAAGGATTAAAGAAAATAGTTTTTGATAAGGATAGGTTAAACCTCTCTACCATTCCTTCGGTTTTCCAAATGGCGGTGTAATATTAAATGTTTCGCCGGAAGGTTCGATTACATAGAATCCTTGCTTTAACGCATTTTCTTTTACATTATCCGGAATTACAACTCCTGCTAAAGCTCCTAAGAATTTACGTTTATCACCGCGTATATCAGCATATTTTCGTATTTTTTCAAGGCGTTCAATATGGTCTTTTATATGATCAGCGGTAAGTTTTGTTTTAATTTCAACTAACATTGCTTTATCGCCATTTTCTAACATGACATCAATTTCAAGAAATATATTATTTTCACGATCGGATACATCTGTGTTTTTATTTGCCTTTGGAAAAATCAATCCGAATTCTTTGAATTTTTCTCTCAGATTTGGAGCGATCATATATTCAACAACTTCTCCAAAACGATTGGTTAAATCTCCGAATCTTTTATTATATTCTTTCATCTGCCGATCTGTTTCTTCTTGCGCTTTAGAGATTTCTTCTTGACGTTTAGCGGTTTCCTTAAGTATGCGGTCAGTTTCTTTTTGACTTTCTTTAATTTCAGCTAATGTCGCCCAGATACTATCACGTATATTTTCATAGAGGTTTGGGGATTGTGTTTGCGCGTCTCCCATTTTTTGCTCCTTATTTATACTATACAATCATTTACTATTTTTGTAAAGAAGTAATTGAAAAAATGACTATATTCTGCCATAATTACTTCAAACACATACAGGAGAATCGCGTGTACAAACAGATAGACAACAAAGTAAATTTCCCAAAATTAGAGGAAGAAATTCTAAAATTCTGGGAAGAAAATAATATTTTCGAAAAATCCTTCTTACTTCGAAAAGACGGGCAGGAATTCGTTTTTTTTGACGGGCCGCCTTTCGCTACAGGGCTTCCGCATTTCGGGCATTTTGTTCCAAGCACAATAAAAGATATTATCCCGCGTTATCAGTGCATGAAAGGAAAAAAAGTTGAGCGCCGTTTCGGTTGGGATTGTCACGGGCTGCCTGTTGAAAACCTGATTGAAAAAGAACTCGGCCTTACATCAAAAACCGCTATTGAAAATTACGGTATCGCAAATTTTAATGAAGCGTGCCGCGCTTCCGTCTTGCGTTATGTGAAAGAATGGCGGCAGACTATCACCCGTCTCGGGCGTTGGGTCGATTTTGACAATGATTATAAAACGATGGAACCGGATTATATGGAAACAATCTGGTGGGTCATGAAGTCTTTATGGGACAAAGGACTCCTCTACGAAGGCCATTACATTCTGCCCTACTGCCCGCGCTGCGCCACAGTGCTTTCAAATCACGAATTAAATCTCGGCGGTTATAAAGATGTCCATGATCCTGCTATTACGGTAAGGTTTAAAGCAAGGACTAAGGACTTGGAATTTGGGAATGGGGAGAAAATCGAATTACCTTCTAACACATATTTTCTAGCTTGGACAACAACTCCTTGGACGCTTCCCTCGAATCTCGCACTCACTTTGGGTGCAGATATAGATTATGTGCTGGTTGAAGACATTCCCAGTCCCCAGTCCCCAGTCCCTAGTCCCCAATATTACATACTTGCAGAAGCGCGTTTATCAGCGTATTACAAAAACGAAAATGAATACAAAATAATTTGGCGTAAAAAAGGAGAACAGCTTGCAGGCCTCAGTTACGAGCCGCTCTTTCCTTATTTTAAAGACGCGCCTAAGGCTTTCCGCACTTTCCTCGGTGATTTTGTTACAACTCAAGACGGAACAGGTATTGTGCATACCGCTCCCGGTTTCGGCGAAGATGACGCGCGTGTTTTAAAAGGAACCGGAATTCCGGTTATCTGTCCTGTGGACGCGGAATGCCGTTTTACTCAGGAAGTTACGGATTTTGCGGGGTTGTTTGTAAAAGATGCAGATAAACCGATCATGGAAAAATTAAAAGCGGAAGGAAAACTTTTAAAGAGGGATCAAATCCTTCACGCATACCCTCATTGCTGGAGATGTGAAAGCCCGTTAATTTACCGCGCTGTCGGTTCATGGTTTGTCAGTGTTGAAAAAATAAAGCAGGATATGTTAAACGCAAACAATCAAATCTATTGGGTACCTGAACATATCAAAGAAGGAAGATTCGGCAAGTGGCTTGAAGGCGCGCGCGATTGGGCGATCAGCCGCAGCAGATTTTGGGGAAACCCTCTTCCTATCTGGAGATGCGAAGAGTGCGGCAAAACAATTTGCGTAGGCAGCCGCGAAGAATTAAAACAACTTTCAGGTATTTACCCTGACGATCTTCACAAACATTTTGTTGATAAAATGACTATATCCTGCGAATGCGGATCGGTAATGAAAAGAATACCCGAAGTCCTTGATTGCTGGTTTGAATCCGGCGCGATGCCCTATGCGCAAAATCATTATCCTTTCGAGAACAAACAATTTTTTGAAGATCATTTCCCTTCAGATTTTATCAGTGAAGGTTTGGATCAAACACGCGGCTGGTTTTATACCCTCACTGTTCTTGCCGCCGCCCTCTTTAAAAAACCTGCGTTTAAAAATTGCGTCGTAACCGGGCTTGTTCTCGCATTTGACGGCAAAAAAATGAGCAAGAGCCTTCGCAATTACACTGACCCCAACGAAGTGATCAACTCCTTCGGCGCGGACGCATTGCGCCTCTTCCTTGTACATTCTGCCGTAGTCAAAGCCGACGATCTCCGTTACAGCGACGAAGGCGTGCGCGAAGTGATGAAGAGCATCATCATTCCTTTGTGGAACGCTTACAGTTTTTTTATCACTTATGCAAATATCGATAAAGTAACTGCAACAGGAGCGCCTGCCTCTTGCACTAATCCTTTGGATCAATGGATACTTTCAGAAACACAAACTCTTGTAGAAAAAGTAGGGACTGCTTTAGACGCATACGATCTAAGCCGCGCTGTCGATCCTATCCTGCGTTTCATTGACTTGCTCAACAACTGGTATATCCGCCGCTCCCGCCGACGTTTTTGGCGGAGCGGAAATGACACCGACAAACTTGAAGCATACGGCGCGCTCTACGAAGCGTTAAAAACATTGATAACAATCGCCGCCCCGTTCATGCCGTTCACAAGCGATGCAATCTGGCAAAACCTGCGGCTTGAAACCGATCCCGAATCGGTGCATCTTGCGGACTTTCCGGCTGTAAATGAAAAACGCCGGGATTTAATTTTGGAATTTAAAATGGCATCTGTTATGTCCGCAGTGTCGATAGGGCGGTCTTTGCGCTCGCAGTACAATATAAAAATGCGCCAGCCTCTGCGTAAAGCCGAACTTGTTACGCGCAATCAGGATGAAAAAAAATCTCTCATTGAAATGGCGGACATAATCCGCGAAGAACTCAACGTTAAAGAAATAATCTTTTCAGATAACGAAGAAGACCTTGTTGAATACGAAGTAAAAGCGAATTTCCGCGTACTCGGCAAAGAATTAGGCAAGGATATGAAAGCCGCCGCCGCCCGCATCGAAGAGCTTAGTCATGCAGAAATTCAAAGCGTAATAGAAGGCGCGTCTCTTTCGATTGACGTTCCATGTGATAGCGGTACACGCGCGCTTGAAATAACAACAGAGAAACTCGACATCCGCCGCAACGAAAAAGCGAATTTGCGCGTACTCAACGAAGGCACTTTAACAGTCGGTCTTGATACGGAAATTACCCGCGAACTTTCAATGGAAGGCGATATCCGCGATTTAATCCGAGGCATACAAAATGCACGCAAAGAAATGGGCTTTTCAGTCACTGACCGTATTGAACTTTGTGTTTACGGCTCTGACTCTCTCAAAGAAGCATGGGATCGCTTCGGTGATAACGCCGCAAAGGAAACGCTTGCTGTTAAAACCGAATGGATCAAAACAGACGGGCAAATCCCCATCGAAGCCGGCGATGATAAATGGAACGTTAAGATTCAATTATCAATGAACAAATAACAAAGAGAGATGGAAAAATTTTGAAAGTTGAAAAAAACAAAACGAGAAAAATTAGAAAACAAAATATCTGTAGCGTTTTGTTTTCCGCTCATTGTCATCTGTTCTTTATTCTATGTTCTCTGTTAATTGTTCTCTGCTCTTGTCAAACCATATCAAACATTAAAGATCCTTTGAATGATGAAGTGAATTTTTTCCCTCTTGATAAGGGAGCATCTGTTTATTTTTTTGCTGATGTGCAGGAAGCGCGTCCAATTTTAGAAATTTTGCCTATTAATGAATTAAATAATAATCAAACAAAGCAGATGCTTGATAGAACAGCTTATATTGCCGGCGCTTTTTTTCCTGAAAATAACGGACGGCGTTTTCAACTAATAGCTTGGGGAAAATATATCAATAATCCGGGGATATTATTTTCTTCTAATAAAAGCTGGGTAAAAATGCGATCCTTTACAGGAAATTATTACTGGCACTCTGCAGCAGACAGGCTTTCAATCGCGATGAATGCAAAGCAGGCTTTTATCGCTCAATCAAAAATCATTAATGCCTTAGGTGACATGCCGACAGATCCGTTTGCGATTAAACCCGGCATTGAAATTCCTGACGGCTTTAATAATTTCCGTAATAATAGAAATCAGCAGAGTAATAATGAATTTGCAAAAGCTTCTTTATCATTGTGGATAGGCAACCCTTCATCTATTATTGATCAAATGCTTTCAGGTTTAGCGCGTGTTCCGGTTCAGCAACTTTTTATTAATATTTTTCCTTTAAATAAGAATCAATATGAAGCGGAGATAAGGCTGCGGCTGGAAAATAATTCTCAAGCGCGTGCAATGTCTGCTATTTTGAATATTGCCGGAGGTTTTACGTCTTCTGTTTCTGATAAATTTATTTCCTCTTTATTTCTTGCCAACCCTCCTGTTCAGAATGAAAATAATTTGGATATAAAGTCTGCAATTTTAAGTGAAAGCGATATTGCCGGTATTTTATCAAGGTTTTTTTAAATTGTATTTATGTTATATTGACCATATAAAAGTATTTTTGTAATCTTAAAGAAAGAAGGAAATTCTATAATGCCGACTTATGAATATGAATGTAAAAGCTGCTCGTATAAATTTGAAGTTTTCCAATCCATGAGCGATTCGCCCTTAACAAATTGCCCTAAATGCGGCAGTGAAATCCGCCGCCTCATTTTCGGAGGGACAGGCGTTATTTTTAAAGGTTCAGGTTTTTATGTCACCGATAAAGGTAAATCATCTAAAACCGGATCAACAACTCCGTCAAAAAAGACTGACAGCGCAGCATGTTCCAATTGCCCTGCAAGCGAAGCAGGAAAATGCCCCTCATCCGGTGAAAGCACATCTTCAGAAAAAACAAAGCCCGAATCCAAATCAGCATAAATGAATAAGAAACCGCGTTTTTTTTGCGACAATTGCGGTCACGAAGTAGGCAGGGATGTTAAATCCTGCCCGAATTGCGGCCGCTATTTCGCATCAGTCCGCTGCCCCTCCTGCGGCTATACCGGTCCCGACGAAATGTTTCAAGGCGGCTGCCCCATGTGCGGCTATTCCGCCCCGCCTCCTAACGCTCAGAACGTTAAACCAAATAAAAAAAGTTCATCCCGCAACAATAATTTCTCTGAATCTCTTCCGGCATGGACATATATCGTTTCTTTTATAATTTTACTTGTTATTATTGCGTTAGTTGCTTATTTGATTACCAGGTGATGGGAATCATAATAATTTTTTCTATTATTATACCTTAGAAATATTTTTTCATTAATGGTTAACATGATCCGCGGATTTTCACAGATTATACGGATTTACACGGAACCTCAACCGAGCAAAAATGGTTCCTGACACCCATATATTTGACATCAAAAAAAAGGTTCCTGACACCATTTCGTATCGCAATTCGCAAATCCTCTGTGCTTTACTTGTTTAATAATTGATTTTTTATTATAAAAATCTATACCCTTTTTAATATAGTGTCAGCGGCTAAATTTACTTCACCTATTAAATTTATTATTTTATCTAATATTTTTATTTCTTCTGAGGTCATTCCATTTTCAAATCCGTATAAAGCTGAATTTTCTTGTGTTTTTCTGAATTTTTCTTCAACAATTTTTATTTCCAGTAAAATTTTTATTATTTCGTCCATGATTTTCTCCTTTATTTATAATCTCAATTTCTAATATTTTTTCTATTATTCCAGCAATTGTTCTAATTATTTTTTTCTATTTTCAAATTTAATAATTCTGCAATAACTAATGGAATTTCTACTGACGAATATCCCACTATATTAGTAAAATTTCCTTCTCTTGTTTCCTCAATAAACACATTACCAGAATTCCTAATTATGCAATATTTTTTACCTTGTATATTAAATTCATCTTGAATATTTTCTATGCCATTTAATATTTTAATAAGTAAAGCTATTGTACAACTATCACAAGAAATCTCTATTGATGTAGGTTTTATGCCATTTGGTGAAATTTCAGTCGCTAATTTATCAGACTTAAGAATAATATATCTATTATCCTTCTTTTTTATATAATTTAATTCATTATCCATTTTTAAAACTCCTTAATAAATATTTTCGTTAATAGATATCTTTCTTATACGAAGATGTATTATTTCTCCATAAAATTTATTACTCAGTAAAAATTACTAATCTAGGAGTAGGAATCACAGTACCTTTATTATTACTATAATAATGTCCCCAAGTCCAAAGTGAACCATCTTCTTTAATTGCTGTAACAAGTGCTCCACCTGTGGATATAGTTTTCCAGTCAGTATCAATTCCTATTTGAGTGGGAGTATTAATAGATTCAGAATGACCAAGTCCAAGTTTACCGAAACTATTATCTCCCCAAGTCCAAAGAGAACCATCTTTTCTTTTTGCTATAGTAATACTATTGGTAGAAGCAACAGTTTCCCAATTGTCATCATTTCCGACTTGGGTGGGGTAATTTATAAAAGAAATGCTAAGTCCAGTAGAACCCCAAGTCCAAAGAGTACCGTCTTTTTTTATTGCTGTAACAAGGTTTCTACCTGCGGATACAGAAACCCAGTTTGAATCTATGCCGACTTTGGTAGGTATATTTTTATCACCACTAAATCCGGAAAGTCCAAGTAAACCGTTATCATATCCCCAAGACCATAAAGTACCATCTTTTTTTATTGCCATGATAAATCTGTCTTCTGAAACAGATACTGTTAACCAGCTGATATTTGAACTAATTTGGTTAGGAGTGTTTTTATATTGAGTACTACTGCTAAGTCCAAGTCCAAGTTGTTCTTTGTCATTAAATCCCCAAGCCCAAAGTGTACCGTCATCTTTTATTGCCATAGTATTTAAATAAGCGGCAGATACAAATTCCCAATCTTTATCTGTTCCAACTTGACAAGGAATACTTCTATATTGAAAATCACCAATGCCAAGTTGACCGGCACCATTACTTCCCCAAGCCCAGAGAGTACCATCATTTTTAATCGCCATAGTATGAGAAGAACCTGCAGATACATTTTTCCAATCATTACTTATACCGACTTGAATGGGCATACTTGTATCAACGTTGACTCCAAGAACACTATCTCCAAGACCAAGTAGATCGAAGCTTCCCCAAGCCCAAAGAGTGCCGTCTTTCTTAATTACTACAGTATGATTTTCACCTGCTGATACAAATTTTATACAACAATTATCAGGGTTGATTTCCCATTTTGCATATAACGTTATATCTCCAGTAACAACCTCATTATTAAAATCCCATAAATTATTGAATGTTGCTTCCTTATACCAACCTTTTAATATATAGCCGGTTTTTGAAATACCGATAGGTTCTATTACTTTCTCTCCTTTAAGAATCCGCTGGTATTGTGGTATAAGATTCCCGTCAACATTAAAATCTACATAAAAATATTGTGAATTATAATTATTAATAATATTTGAGTCCTTGCATGCGATAAAGAATATTGCAGTAAATACAATTCCTAAAATAACATTTCTCTTTTTCATATTTTTCTCCTGATTATTAACATTAAATATCTAAATACACACATATTTATTTAATAATAACTAATATAGTGTGTACTTGTCAACATAAAAAGGTGGTTATAATCACACAATATGGTAGATGATGAGTATTTAATTGAAAAAAGAGAAATAACCGCTCAAATTAAGCATATAATTCAAAGATTGCGGGAAGAACGGGAGAAACAACGGATTTCTCAGATAGATTTATCATATAAAGCCGGATTGTCACAGAATTTAATTAACTACATTGAAACCGGTAAAAGAACGCCTAATTTATACACAGTGTTATGCATCTGCAAAGCCCTGGAGATTAACCCCGCGGCGCTTTTCGAACCGATTACCGCAGAACGCCAACAAGCAAAAGAATCAATAATCAAATTGATCTCGCAATACTGGTGACATTCCTCCGCAAGTAACTTATCCAATAACATATAAAAACAGACTTCCCAGAATATAAAGATTTTATTAAACTGATACATGATAAAGTAAAAAAGGAAATGTAATGGAACAGAAAGAAGTTTTACAGCCTAAGCTGTCAAAGAAAGATAACGCGGTACAGGTCATCAAATTTGTTATTTTCTCCGCTTCTGCGGGCGCTATCCAGTTCTTAACTTTTACAATTTTAAATGAGTTTACCCGCTTGCCGTATTGGCCCTGCTACCTGACCGCTTTAATCCTTTCGGTGTTGTACAATTTTACTTTAAATCGGCGCTTTACTTTTAAGTCCGCTAATAATGTCCCCATCGCTATGATGAAAGTAGCCGGTTATTATACGGTGTTCACCCCTTTGTCTACATGGCTCGGAGCTTTAGCTGAAGGCTCAGGGATAAATGAATATATAGTCCTTGCCGTTACCATGATCACCAATCTGGTGACAGAGTTCCTGTTTTGCCGCTTTGTTGTATACCGAAATTCCATTAATACTAATAAATCGGCTGTTTTAGCGGCTGAAAAAGCCTTATTGAAAAACGATAATACTAGAATTTCATCCATAAATATCAACTGATACTAAAATAATGGTATTACTGTACCGCCTTTTAATATTTTCTTATTAATTAAGAAGTTATACCTTCAAATACGAAAACAGCGATTTTTCGGCAGCCGTTAAAAATAATTTTTAAAACCTATTGACCTTTTTTTATTTATTTGATAATTTGAAAGTCCAGCCTTTAATTTTTCTTTGAAGGCATAAGAAAAGTCCTATGGATTTTTCTTCGGGGACAGTCTAGGACTGTCCCTAACTTGCGCCCTTGAGGGCGGGATAGACAAGGAGTTTTTTTCTAATGCCAACTATTAACCAATTGGTTCGTTTCGGACGGAAGAAAGTTACCACCAAGACGAAATCACCGGCTTTAAAGTCATGCCCGCAAAAACGCGGTGTTTGTACACGTGTAATGACTGTAACGCCGAAAAAGCCCAATTCTGCTCTTCGTAAGGTTGCCCGTGTGCGCCTTTCTCACGGCACTGAAGTAACCGCTTATATACCCGGTATCGGGCATAATTTACAGGAACACTCAGTAGTTTTAGTCAGGGGCGGGCGTGTAAAAGACCTTCCGGGTGTACGTTACCACATTATCCGCGGCGCTAAAGATACTTTAGGCGTTGCAGACCGCAAACGCGGCCGTTCAAAATACGGCGCGAAAAGGCCGAAGGCTTAAGGTTTATTATGGGAAGAAAGAAAAAAACTATAGACAGAGGCATCCTTCCGGATCCTAAATATAACAGCAAAGTGGTTTCAAAATTCGTCAACAGGATGATGTGGGACGGCAAACGCTCCCTCGGGCTACGCATAGTTCATGAAGCGCTTGAAATCCTCCGTCAAAAAACAGAGAAAGAACCGCTTGAAGTTTTTTTAAAAGCTTTAGATAATGTAAAACCGATTATCGAAGTTAAGTCACGGCGCGTCGGCGGCGCGACTTATCAGGTTCCTGTAGAAATACGGGAAAGCAGGCGCGAAGCCCTCGGCATGAGGTGGATAATCAGCGCGGCGCGCGCCCGTTCAGGAAAAGGCATGGGGGACCGTCTTGCAGCGGAACTCTTAGATGCATATAATAATACAGGTACCGCTTTCAAGAAGAAAGAAGATACCCATAAAATGGCAGAGGCAAATAAAGCTTTCGCTCATTATCGCTGGTAATTTGCCGCTTAAGTTATAATAACTTTAGCTGCAAGCGGTTTTAACCACAGGTGACTTTAGTCACTAACCAAGTATTTTTATACTTGATGATCTTTGAAATATAACCTGGCTGTTAAGTCAATTTGATTTTATTGTCAGGTGCTTGCCGTGCAGCAGTAATAATTGCTTCACCGGATAAGTCAGGAGGTTTTACAGGTTTTATATCTATTATGATAAACCGGGGTTATAAAACACTCCCAGTTGCACGGCGGTTTGTATGATTGTCTGTTAAAAGCAGTCATGCTGATTACCGGCGTTTATAAAAACGCGGCAGTCAGATCCAAACCGATCATTCACTGTATGCGCGGTTTACCGGGCTGCAGCGGGTTGCTTAGCAACCGGCAGTCAATCCAAATCAGGATTAACTGTTAATTGAGAAAGGTGGAACGAATTGAAGTTAAGAATTCGCAAACATAGTTTGTAGCAAATTATGTTTGTGCGTAAAGCTTGTTAATACAGCTTACGGTATCCGAATTCCCGCTCTTAATCGTTTTCCCTCTCATTAATAATTTACATTGCGGTATAGTATCTATACCTTAAAAATTTAATTTAGTGCCCAAGGAGGACACAAAATGGCAAAGGAAAAATTTCAAAGAGAAAAGATCCACATGAATGTTGGAACAATTGGTCACGTAGATCACGGAAAGACAACTCTTTCTGCGGCTATTACCATGCACTGCGCCAAAAAATTCGGTGACAAGGTAATGAGTTATGATGAAATTGACAATGCGCCGGAGGAAAAAGCGCGCGGTATTACAATTAATACACGCCACCTTGAGTATAGGTCAGATAAGCGTCACTATGCACACATTGACTGTCCGGGACACGCAGACTATATCAAGAACATGATTACCGGTGCGGCGCAGATGGACGGAGCAATCCTTGTCGTATCAGCTCCGGATTCGGTTATGCCCCAGACAAGAGAACATATCATTCTCGCCCGTCAGGTAGGCGTTCCGAACATGATCGTATTTTTAAACAAAATCGATCAAGCCGATCCTGAACTGCTCGAACTTGTAGAAGAAGAAGTAAGGGATGTTCTTAAAGCAAACGGTTTCCCCGGCGACAAGATTCCTATCATCAGAGGATCGGCTTTTAAAGCTATGTCAGAACCGGATAATCCGGAATCAACAAAATGTATCGACGAGCTTCTTCAAGCTATGGATAGCTATTTCCCCGATCCTGTCCGTGATTCAGACAAACCTTTTATTATGCCTATCGAAGACGTGTTCACAATTCAAGGACGCGGTACAGTCGTTACAGGTAAGGTGGAACGCGGCGTTCTTAAACTTAACGAAGAAGTTGAAATTATCGGTATCAGACCTACAAAGAAAACAGTTATTACCGGTATTGAAATGTTTAATAAATTACTTGATGACGCTCAGGCAGGTGATAACGTAGGTACGCTTTTACGCGGTATTGACAAGAAAGAAGTAGAACGCGGGCAAGTTCTTGCGAAACCAGGTTCAATTACACCGCACAGTAAATTCAAAGGTCAGATATATTGTCTTTCACAAGCGGAAGGCGGAAGGCATAAACCTTTCGTAGCAGGTTACCGTCCCCAGTTCTATTTCCGTACAACTGACATTACAGGGACTGTCAATCTTCCTGAAGGTGTCGCGATGGTCATGCCCGGCGATAATACAGAAATTATCGGTGAGTTGATTCACCCGATTGCCATGGAAAAAGGTCTCCGCTTCGCTATCCGCGAAGGCGGTAAAACAGTAGCCTCCGGTCAGGTTACCGACATAATCGAGTAGAGTGTTTTATTTGATTGTCAGATTGGAGGAATAATGGCAAAAGCAGGAATTCGCGTTCGCGTAAGGCTGCGCGGTTTTGATGTTGAACTAATAGATCAAAGTGCCAAATCTATCGTTGCAGCAGTACGAAAAGCAGGGGCGAAAGTAACAGGTCCGATCCCTCTGCCGACCCGGATTAATAAAGTGACGGTGTTACGTTCACCGCATGTAAATAAAAAGAGCCGCGAACAATTTGAAATGCGGACTCACAAACGGTTGATAGATATTATCGATCCCTCGCCGGAAGTAATGGATTCATTAATGAAACTTGAACTTTCGGCAGGTGTTGATGTAGAGATCAAACAGTAAATTGAACTTCCGGCCTTTTATGGCAGGATTAATAAACCGTAGACGGTCTGGCAGCTTGAAAGCTTGTCAGATAGCGTGCGGAATGACGGAGTACAACAATGTTAGGGCTATACGCCAGAAAAATTGGAATGACTCAGGTTTTTGACGAGGCGGGTAACCTCTTCCCGGTAACGGTTATGAAGATTGAACCCAATGTAGTCCTCGGCACTAAGACAACAGAAGCTGACGGTTACGACGCAGTCGTAGTCGGTATTGATGACGCGAAGAAAAACCGTTTAATCAAACCGAGAGCAGGTCAGTTTTCGGAGAATATCCAACCAAAGAAAAAGATTCGCGAGCTTCGCGATTTTGAAGCTTCTTATGAAAAAATCTTCAAGAAAAAAGTTGCAGTAGGTGACACACTTGGAATCGAAGTGCTGGAAGGCATCAGATATATTGATGTTTGCGGTGTCAGCAAAGGTAAAGGATTTCAAGGTGTAGTAAAACGGCACGGTTTTAAAGGCGGTCGTAAAACGCACGGTTCTAAATTTCACCGCGAGCCCGGTTCTACAGGACAGAATACCTATCCGGCAAGAACGCATAAAAACAGAAAATTGCCCGGACGTATGGGACGGGAAAAAGTAACGGTTTTGAGTCTTAAAGTCATCAAAGTTGATCTTGAAAAACAACTCATTATGGTTAAGGGAGCGGTTCCCGGCATCAACAAAGGTTTGGTGTTTGTTCGTTCAGCGGTCAAGAAGGGCCGTTCATAAGAGAGGATAGCAAACATGAACTATAAAGTGTATTCAAAAGACGGAAAAGAATTGCGTTCAATCAACCTTGACGATAATGTTTTTAACCTTCCTGTCAATGAAGATTTAATCTGGTATGCAATTAATAACGAACTTGCAAACAGAAGGCAAGGTAACGCCTGCACGAAAGGACGCGCCGAAGTTCACGGATCAAACGTGAAACCTTATAAACAAAAAGGTACGGGGCGTGCAAGGAGAGGCGATAATAAATCACCAATCTTGGTGGGCGGCGGGACAATCTTCGGTCCTAAACCGAGGGATTTTTCTTATTCAATTCCAAAGAAAGCGAAACGGCAGGCGTTTAAATCTATCCTTAGTTTAAAAGCGCAAAGCCAAATTTTAAAAATAGTCGAAGACTTTTCTATCGAATCCGGTAAAACAAAAGATTTAGTAAAACTTTTAAACAATTTTGAACCGGGTTTAAGGACAGTATTGATCCTTAAAGATGACGATCCTATGCTCAAAAGAGCGGCGGCAAATATCCCCTGGCTTAAATATCTTTCCTATAACCGCTTGTCAGCGCATGAACTTTTTTATGCCCGCCAGGTGTTAATGCTGGAAACAGCCGCAAAAAATTTAAATGAATTTTTCAACGAGAAGGAGGCTGGGGAATAATGTATTACGAAGATATTTTGATCGAACCTGTGCTTTCTGAAAAAGCGAATCAGTTACGCGAAGAAGGAAAGTATGTCTTTAAAGTCGCTCAATCGGCGACAAAGACTCAGATCAAGGAAGCGGTCAGCAGATTGTTTAATGTGCATCCGATTTCTTGTACAACAATGGTGGTAGGCGGCAAACCGAAAAGGCTGCGTTACCGGAAAGGCGTTACATCAACATGGAAGAAAGCGATAGTTAAACTTCCCAAGGACGAAAAGATAACGCTTTTCGAAGGCGTATAGGGTAGAAAATCATGGGTATTAAGACATATAAACCGGTAACACCCGGAATGAGGCAATATACCAGTTTGGATTATTCCGAACTGACTAAAGGCGCTAAACCGGAAAAATCTCTGTCCAAAGGAAAGAGATCGGGATCAGGGCGGGATTCCTTCGGGCGTATCAGTGTGCGCCATCAAGGCGGCGGTCATAAACGCAAATACCGTCAGATTGATTTTAAACGCGATAAGATCGGCATTCCGGGCAAGGTTGTTTCCCTTGAATACGATCCGAACCGCAGCGCGAATATCGCTCTTATTTTTTATAAAGACGGCGAAAAACGCTATATCGTCGCCCCTAAAGATTTAAAAATCGGCGCGAAAATTATAAGCGGCCCCGATGCTCCCATCGAGCCCGGTAACGCCCTCCCCATAGAAAATATTCCCTTAGGTTTTACTGTTTACAATATTGAGTTAACACTCGGCAAAGGCGGCCAATTAGCGCGTTCTGCAGGGGTGGGTGCTCTTATCGCCGCTAAAGAAGGCGATTATGTAACAATTAAATTACCCTCAGGCGAAATGAGGATGGTGTTTAAAAAATGTTATGCGACAATCGGCACTGTTGGAAATGAAGACCATATGAATACTGTGTTAGGCAAAGCGGGGCGTAACCGTTGGAAAGGCGTCCGCCCTACAGTCCGCGGTATGTCAATGAACCCGGTCGATCATCCTCATGGCGGCGGTGAAGGTAGAAGCAAAGGAAGACACCCGGTAACGCCTTGGGGTCAGCCGACAAGGGGTTATAAAACAAGAAAGAAACATAAACCCTCATCAAGATTTATCATAAGCCGAGGTAAAAAGAAATGATTAAGATAGGAAGGAATTATGTCTAGATCCGTTAAGAAGGGCCCTTACATTGAAAAGAGCCTTTATAAAAAAGTATTGGAGTTGAGCAAGTCGGGTGAAAGAAAAACCATTAAGACTTATTCCCGCTGTTCCACTATCATTCCTGAAATGGTAGGCGCAACCATCTCTGTTTATAACGGTAAAACATGGATCGCCGTTTATATTACAGAAAATCTGGTCGGTCATAAACTCGGCGAGTTTGCACCCACCCGTATTTTCCGGGGACATTCAGGCTCGGATAAAAAAGCTGCGGCTAAATAGGCGGAATTATGAAAGAAACAAAATCCGGTTACAGGGCGATAAGTAAATACCTCATCGGTTCTCCTTTTAAAATCAGACCCGTTGCAGACCTTGTCCGCCGTTTACCTTATCCTGAAGCGCTTTCTATTTTGGAAAATATGCCTCATAAAGGCGCAAAGCTCATTAGAAAAACTGTAAAATCCGCAGCGTCTAACGCGCTTGCAGATAATAAAAAACTTGATGAAGATATGCTTTATGTACGCGAGATTTACATTGACGAAGGACCGCGTCTTAAAAGAATCTGGTTTCGCGGCAGAGGCCGCGCAGATATGCAGTTAAAACGTATGTGCCATATAACTGTAATAATCGATGAAACCGTAAATACGGCAAGCTCAAATACAATGAGCAAACCTTCCAAAAAGGCGGCTAAATAATGGGACAAAAAGTTAACCCCACAGGGCTAAGAATCGGAATTAATAAAACATGGAGTTCTCGTTGGTTCGTTGATCCGAAAGAATATGTAGATGCTCTTCATGAAGATTTAAAGCTTCGCGAACTTTTAATAAAAAAACATGCGGAACTTTGGCCTGAAACTAAAGGCGCTGATATCGCCGAGCTTGAAATAATCCGTCACCCGGAAAGAATAACTATTACTATTCATACAGCTCGCCCCGGTGTAATCATCGGCCCGAAAGGCGCTAACATTGAAAAGATCGGCAATGACTTACAAAAGAAAGTAAATAAAAAAGTTCAAATTAAAATTAAAGAAATCAGAAACCCTGATAACAACGCGCAGCTTATCGCGCAGAATATCGCCCGCCAGCTTTTAGCGCGTTCTTCTTTCAGAAGGACAATGAAGCAGGCGATCACAAACGCTATCAAGAAGGGAAACGCTCAAGGCGTGAAAGTAAGACTTTCAGGACGCCTCGGCGGCGCGGAAATGTCCCGTACCGAAGAAATGAAAGAAGGGCGCATCCCTCTTCATACCTTACGTGCAGATATTGATTACGGTTTTGCCGAAGCGCAAACCCCCTTCGGAGCAATCGGGGTAAAGGTTTGGGTTTATAACGGCATGAAATACGGCAAAGAACAAAAAGAAGACGCAGGCTTGCTTGTCCGCAGTAAAAGGCGCGACCGTCCGTCTGCCAGGAGTTAGTATGCTTAGTCCGAAACGTGTAAAGCGCCGGAAGGTGCAGAGAGGCAATATGCCCGGGAACGCCACCAGGTGCAACAATGTAGTGTTCGGCGATTACGGTCTTGTAGCGCTGGACAGAATGTGGCTCACCAACAGGCAGATAGAAGCCGCGCGTATCGCAATTAACCGCCATGTAAAGCGCGGCGGTAAAATGTGGATACGTATTTTTCCTGATAAACCGTTTTCCAAGAAACCGGCGGAAACCCGCATGGGTAAAGGAAAAGGCGCTCCCGAATATTGGGTTGCAGTCGTAAAACCGGGAACGGTAATGTTTGAATTAGGCGGCGGTATCACCCGCTCTCTCGCTGAAGAAGCGATGGCTTTAGCAGGTTCAAAACTGCCTATCAAGACTAAATTTGTCGCCCGTTCAGATATGGAACTTGGAGCTTAAGAAATATGAAAAATTCATTTAAGAACTTGTCATACCCCGAACTTAAGGCAAAGAGGGATGAGCTTAAAAAGAAATACATGGAATTCCGTTTTAAACTAGTTATCGGTCATGTAGACAATCCTCTGCTGAAACGTACATTGCGAAGGCAAATTGCCAGGTTAAATACCTTGATTCACGCTCATGAACTCAGCGCTGAAAAGGGACAGAATAAGGCGGAGGCTAAATAATGCCAGAACAAAAAACAAAAAAAAGCGGCAAGAAAGAATTTATCGGTATTGTAAAGAGCGACAAAATGGAAAAGACAATTGTAGTTACAATTGAAACTCTTGCCCTTCACCCTCTTTATAAAAAATACGTTAAAAGGGCGAAAAAAGTTAAAGCCCATGACGAAAAAAACGAAGCAAAGATCGGCGACCGTGTCCGTGTAATTGAATGCAGGCCCATCAGCAAAGAAAAATGCTGGAAGCTTGTGGAAATTATTGAACGCGCCAGATAAGGGAGATAGAAAATGATCCAGGTAGAGAGCTTCCTGAATGTGGCAGATAATTCAGGCGCCAAAAAAGTTCAATGCATCAAAGTTCTGGGCGGTACCCGCAGAAGATATGCAAGGATAGGCGATATTGTTGTAGTTGCGGTAAAAGAAGCCTTACCTACTTCTACTATTAAGAAAGGCACTGTTGAAAAAGCGGTTGTTGTGCGTACACATAAAGAATACCGCCGTCCTGACGGGACTTATATTAGGTTTGATGATAACGCTTGTGTCATTATTGACGCTGCGTTAAACCCAAAAGGGAAACGTATTTTTGGACCTGTGGCAAGAGAGTTAAGGGAAAGAAGCGAATTTATGAAAATCGTTTCTCTTGCTCCAGAGGTTTTGTAGGAGAGAATTATGGTAGAATCATTACATAAATTTAAATTAAAAAAAGAAGACACTGTTGAGGTTATTGCCGGAAAAGACAAGGGAAAACGCGGCAGGATTTTAAAAATTCATCGTGATACAGATCGCATTGTTGTGGAAGGTGTGAACCTTGTTAAGAAAGCGAAGAAGAAAAGAAAGCAAACAGACCGCAGCGGTATAATTGAAATAGAAGCCGCTATTCATTCTTCAAACCTGATGATAGTTTGCAAAAAATGCGGACCCACACGTATAGGTTCCAAGCTTGACGGTGATAAAAAAGTGCGTGTTTGCAGAAAGTGCGGGGAGGTATTATAATGGCAAGCAATATTGATAAAAATTATGTCCCCCGTTTAAAAAAGATTTATAAAGAGACAATCGCACCGGAAATGTTTAAAGAGTTCGCTTATAAATCAACCATGCAGATTCCTAAATTGGAAAAAATTATAGTAAGCATGGGTGTAGGAGAAGCTCTTCAAAATAAAAAATTACTTGATGCCGCAGTTGATACTTTAACTCAGATTACGGGGCAAAAAGCTGTAAAGACAAAAGCAAAAAAGAGTATAGCGAATTTTAAAATCAGAGCAGGTCAGGAAATCGGAGCAAAGGTAACATTGCGCGGGACTGTAATGTATGAGTTTTTTGATAGGCTTGTAAATGTCGCGCTTCCGCGTGTTAAAGACTTTCATGGTATCAATCAAAATGCATTTGACGGTCATGGAAATTATTCTCTGGGAATTCAAGAGCAAATTATTTTCCCGGAAATCGATTTTGATAAAATAGAAAAAGTAGCCGGGTTAAACGTTGTTATTGTAACATCGGCGCAAACTGACGCAGAAGCAAAAGCATTCCTTTCCAAATTCGGAATGCCTTTCAGGAAATAAGGGGGTAAAATGGCACGAAAAGCGATGATAATTAAAGCGCAGCGGACTCCGAAGTATAAGACAAGGAAAGTAAACCGTTGCAGGATCTGCGGAAGGGCGAGAGGCTTTTTGCGGAAATATGAGATGTGCCGTCTTTGCTTTAGAAAATTAGCGAGCGAAGGACTTATTCCCGGCGTAACAAAATCAAGTTGGTAGGAGAACAGGATGAGCGTATCAGATCCAGTTGCGGACATGCTGACAAAGATTAGAAATGCAGGCATGGCAAGACATGAAAAAGTGGATATTCCCACCTCCAGGCTTAAATTGGAAATCGTAAAGATTTTAAAGACTGAAGGGTATATTAAAAATTTTAAAAAGGCAAACCAGGAAGGCGCAAATGTTATTCGGGTTTTCCTTAAGTATGATGACAATACAGCGCCAATTATTCACGGCATTGAAAAGGTGTCAAAACCCGGCCGCCGTGTTTATATGGGATATAAAAATATGCCGCGGGTATTGAATGGCTACGGAACCCTGATCGTTTCTACGTCACAGGGTGTAACAACAGGTAAAAAAGCCGCAGAGAAAAAAGTCGGCGGCGAAGTAATCTGTACGGTTTGGTAAGAGGGGTATATGTCAAGAATCGGAAAAATACCGGTTAAGATTCCAAGCGGAGTGAAAGTTACTTTTCTAAATGAAGAGATTACTGTAGAAGGTCCGAAAGGAAAACTTAAACAAAAATACCACCCCGTCATCACTTTTGAAGACAAGGGCGCGGAAATAGTTGTCGGTAGAAAAAATGAGGAGAAACAGTCAAAGGCTTTTCATGGTCTTTATCGTAACCTCCTTAACAATATGGTGATCGGTGTTTCTGCCGGTTTTAGTAAATCGCTTGTTATTTCCGGTGTCGGTTATCGTTCGGAAATTCAAGGGAAACTTTTAGCAATGAGCCTTGGTTATTCCAATGATGTTTATGTCGCTATTCCTGACGGGCTTACCGTTACATCAGAAGGCGGCAGGTTAGTGATCAGCGGAATTGATAAACAACGTGTTGGAGAGTTTGCAGCTCAAGTGCGTAAATTAAGAGAACCTGAACCTTACAAAGGAAAGGGTATACGTTATGATAATGAAACTATCAAACGGAAAGTCGGTAAATCAGGTGTTAAGTAAAACCAAGGTTTTAGGGTAGGTATATGTTACAAAAAATGCTGGAAAAAGACAGAAAGAGATTGCGGAGAAAAGTTCACATCCGTAAAAATTTAAGCGGTACAACAGAACGCCCGCGGATGACAGTTACGAAAAGCAACAGAAGGCTTTCAGTTCAGGTTATTGATGATACAAAGGGGCATACTCTTGTTTCCGCTTCGACATTGGAAAGCGAATTAAAAAATATTAAAGCGACTGTTAAAGGCGCCGGAGAGTTAGGTGAAATTGTTGGCAAACGTCTGTTGGATCATAATATTAAAACAATAGTTTTTGATCGTAACGGATATTTATATCATGGAATAGTTAAGGCTTTAGCCGATGGAACCCGGAAAGCCGGGGTAATCTTCTAGGGGGTATAATGGCACACGCGAAAGATAATAAAGAAACAGAAAATTCAATTAATGTAAAATCTCTTGATGATGTAAACATTGATAACGACAATGACTCAGATGGTGATGTTTCAACAAGTTACGAAGATTCCCGTCCTGAAGGAAGAAAAGGACGCCGCCGTGAAAGAGAGCCGATTGAAAAAGAATTTGTTGAAAAGCTTGTAAAATTAAATAGAACAGCAAAGGTTGTGAAAGGCGGAAGGCGCTTTTCTTTTTCTGCATTGACAGTAATCGGTGACAAGAAAGGAAGAGTCGGTTTCGGCTTCGGTAAAGCGAATGATGTTTCTGAAGCGATCCGTAAGAGTATCGAAAAAGCAAAACGCAATATGATTTATCTTCCGATTAAAAATGGAACTATCCCGCATGAAGTGATCGGGCTTTTTAAATCTTCCCGCGTACTTCTTAAACCTGCCTGTTCGGGAACCGGTATTATCGCCGGAGGTCCTGTTCGTGCAATCATGGAAGCAGGCGGCATTACAGATGTTCTTTCAAAATCAATCGGATCATCGAATCAATATAACGTAGTTAAAGCAACATTTGATTGCATCAGTAAATTAATGGATGCAAGGACTGTATCAAGAAATAGGGGAAAGTCCCTCAGTGAGTTATGGGGTTAATATGGCAAAGATAAAAATCCGTTTAGTCCGCAGCACTATAAGCGCTCTTCCCAGGCATCGCGCGACAGTACGTTCATTGGGTCTTCGCAAGATTGGCTCCTGTACTGTGAAGGAAGATACACCGGCAATTAGAGGAATGATTAGAGCAGTCTCTCATTTAGTTTCAGCAGAAAATGTAAACGGAGAAGATAAATAATGTCGCACGATTTTGATTTGCACGCGCCTGTAGGCGCGAACAAGAAAAAAAAGGTACTTGGCAGGGGTCAAGGCTCAGGCAGGGGAACCACTTCCGGTAAAGGTCACAAAGGGCAGAAAGCCCGCTCAGGCGGAAAGACCTATGTCGGGTTTGAAGGCGGTCAGATGCCTTTATACCGCAGGTTAGCCCGCAGAGGTTTCTCTAATCATCCTTTCAAACAGGAATGGCAGATCGTCAATCTTGGTGAAATTGAAAAACGATTTGAAGCCGGTGAGACTGTTGATTTTGCATCCCTTCAAAAAAAAGGTTTAGTAAAAGGATCGGTACCGATAAAAATATTAGCTAACGGTGATTTATCAAAAAAATTAAGTTTTAAGGTTGATGCTATTTCGGCTTCAGCAAAAGAAAAAGTTGAAAAAACAGGAGGGGATGTAACTATAATTCCCGCTCCCGAAAAAGCAAGACCGAGAAATATAAGCAAAAAAGCGAAAGCAGGCGGAAAGAAATAAATGGCTAATCCCATACTTGGAATGTTAAGAATTAAAGAACTACGCGAGCGTATCCTCTTTACTATCGGTATGTTAATTGTATTCAGGATAGGAGCAGTATTCCCTATCCCGGGAATCAATGTAACAGAATTATCCCGTTATTTTCAGGATCAGGTAAATACCGGTAATCCGATTGTTGATTATCTGGACTTCTTTGCCGGCGGTGCATTCTCTAACTTCTCGGTTTTCATGCTTGGTATTATGCCTTATATCTCAATGTCTATTATCATGCAGCTCTTACTCATCGTTTTCCCAAGTTTAAAAAAGATTTCACAGGAAGACGGCGGGAAAAAGAAAATTCAAAAATGGCAGCGCTACGGAACTGTTGTAGTTTGCCTTATTCAATCTTATGCTGTTACTCAATACGCGCAAGCGATTTCACGCAGTGTAGATAATCTTCTTAACATCGGAATCTTGCCGTTTACATTAATCGCTATGCTGACTGTGACAACAGGGACAATGTTCTTAATGTGGATAGGGGAGCAGATCACCAAGCGGGGTGTCGGGAACGGGATATCATTATTGATCTTTGCCGGTATCGTCGCGCGCTTACCTCAAGCAGTTTGGGAATTAATCAATATGATGAGAAGGGGAGACCTTAACCCTGTATTTGTTATTATCGTTCTTGTAATGTTTGTCGCTGTTATCGCATTGGTAGTTTTCGAACAACAAGGACAGAGGAAAATCCCTGTAAATTATGCAAAGAGGGTTGTTGGAAGAAAAATGTACGGCGGGCAGAGTTCGTATATACCTTTTAAAATTAATCCTTCAGGCGTTATCCCTGTCATCTTTGCATCATCAATATTAACTTTTCCCTTGCAGATAGCGCAGACTGTTGGCGGTAATGTTGCATGGCTCGGCGCTCTTGCAAGTGCATTAAGCCCGATGGGTATGCTTTATAATATTATCTATGTATTATTGATTATTTTCTTTGCTTACTTTTATACACAGGTCACACTTAACCCTATAGAAATTGCAAAGAATATCCGTGAAAACGGCGGTTCCATTCCCGGGATTAGAAGCGAGAAAATAGAAGAGTATCTGACAAAAATCCTGAACCGCATTGTACTTCCGGGTGCTATGTATCTTGCTTTCATCGCGGTAATCCCGACGATTATTCAATGGGCTTTCAAATTCCCAACATCAATTTCCTATTTGATGGGCGGTACTTCGCTCCTCATCTTAGTAGGTGTTGATTTGGATACTATGAGTCAAATAGAAGGCTTGTTGAAAATGCATCATCATGAAGGTTTGGTAAAAAAAGGACGGATTAGAAGCCGGAATTTATAAGATAAACGACGTTTTAATGTCGTGAGATGTATAGACGTAATTTATTGTTTCGTCTAGTATAGTAGAATTGGCGGCTTTATAGCCGATAGGAGATTAAGGAATGAAAGTTAGAACAAGCGTAAAACCCATCTGCGATAAATGTAAAATTATCAAGCGGAATGGTATTATTCGTATCATTTGTCAAAATCCCAAACATAAACAAAAACAAGGTTAAAAGGAGTATAGATGGCACGTCTTGTGGGGGTTGACCTCCCTAATAAACATGTGAATATTGCATTGACTTACATTTTCGGAATCGGCCGTTCAAGTGCGGATGAAATTGTTGCAAAAGCAAAACTTGATCCTATGCGGTTGATTAATGATTTGTCTCAGGAAGAACTTAATGAACTGAGAAATATTATTGAAAGCGATTATAAAGTAGAAGGACGTTTGCGCACTGAAGTCGCTCTTAATATTAAACGGCTTATGGATATTGGTTGTTACCGCGGATTAAGGCATCGCAAAGGATTGCCCTTGCGCGGTCAGCGTACAAGAACGAATGCACGTACCCGCAAAGGTAAGAAAAAAACCGTTGCAGGTAAAAAGAAATAATTCCGGAGGCATGAGTGGCACAAGTTAAAGCTACAAAGAAAAAGAAAGAAAAAAAATCGGTATACGAAGGCAATGTCTATATTCAGGCAACCTTTAATAATACGATTGTTACAATTACCGACTTAATGGGGAATACTGTTTCCTGGGCAAGTTCCGGTATGTTGCAATTCAGAGGGGCGAAAAAATCAACGCCTTTTGCCGCTCAATCAGTGACAGAAAAAGCGGCGGAAAAAGCGCTTCAGGCAGGTTTGCGTGAAGTTCATGTATATGTAAAGGGACCGGGTATCGGCAGGGAATCTGCGATCCGTCAGCTTGGTGTAATGGGTATAAAGGTAAAATCTATAAGTGATGTCACCCCCATTCCGCACAATGGTTGCAGACCAAGAAAAACTCGCCGCATATAGCGGTTTTTAAGGGAGAAGTACAATATGGCAAGATACACCGGCCCTGTTTGCAGAATGTGCCGTGTAGAACAGAAAAAGTTAATGCTGAAAGGTAACCGCTGTAAAAGCGATAAGTGCCCGATTAATAAAAAACGCGCAGCACCCGGAAAGGATCCTAAAGCCCGCACAGGCAAGCGTAAAGATTACGGCGAACAGTTGCGCGAAAAGCAGAAACTTAAAAGAATTTACGGTATGCTTGAAAAACAGTTCAGGCTCTTTTTTGATCGCGCACAACGTATGCCGGGCATTACAGGTGAAAACCTTTTTGTATTATTAGAACGCAGGCTTGATAATGTTGTTTACCGCTTACGCTTTGCTTCATCCAGAAGCCAAGCGCGTCAGCTTGTACTGCATGGTCATGTTTGTGTAAACGGAAAAAAAATTACTATTCCCTCTTACATTGTTAATCCTGAAAATGAGATTAGCATTGCAGAAGGAAGCCGTAAGATGATGGTTATCAGAGATGCTTTAAAAGAATTTACTAAGTCCGGTGTAATGCCCTGGCTTAGCGTTGATCCTGATACCTTGAAAGGGAAGTTCCTTGCAAACCCAAGACGCAGTGATATTACCGATCTTGGTGATATTAAGGAACAAATGATTATCGAATTGTATTCAAAATAAGGAGTGATAATGGCACGTAAAAACCTTATGTCAGGAATTAAACGACCTAAAAACTTTACCTTTGAGCATAGTGATCTGAATCAAAATTACGGTAAGTTTGTAGCCTCCCCGTTTGAACCCGGTTTCGGTACAACTGTTGGAAATACATTACGCAGAGTTCTTCTTTCTTCAATTCAGGGTTATGCAATTACTGCGGTTAAAATTGAATCAATTGACGCTAACGGGACTACTCATAATGTATCCAGCGAATTTGAAACAATCCCGAATATCGTGGAAGATACACTTGAAGTGATAAACAATCTTAAACAAATGCGTCTTAGATTATCTGACGATGCTGAACAGAATGTTTTACTTTATGAATGGAAAGGCGGTCAAAACAAAGAAATAAAGAGCGAAGACTTTGCACGTACCGGGCAGGTAGAAGTTCTTTCTACAGGTCAGCACATAATGACTTTGATGGAAAATGCAAACATCAGGTTTGAAGTTCAAATTGATCTCGGCAGAGGTTATATGCCTTCAGAAATTAATGAACGCTATATCGAAGTAATTAATACTATCCCTGTAGACGCGATTTTCTCGCCTGTTAAAAAAGTAAAGTTTAATGTTGAGTCAACACGTGTGGGGCAGCGTAATGATTACGATAAACTTGTTCTTGAAATTTGGACAGACGGGACTATCAGGCCGGAAGACGCTCTTGCTGAAGCCGCAAAAATCGCAAAGGATCATTTTTCAACATTTATCAATTTTGATGAAAACAATTTAGGCGCGGAAATTGATATTGATGATGAAAATGATCATATCCGCAAAATTCTCAGTACACCTGTTGAGGAACTTGAACTTTCAGTACGTTCTTCAAATTGTTTAAAGAATGCAAATATCAAAACAATCGGCGAACTTACAAGAAAGACGGAAGATGATATTGCAAGAACCAGAAATTTCGGAAAGAAATCACTTCAAGAGATTAAAGAAAAACTTAGAGAATGGAATCTAAGCCTCGGGATAACAGATTTAAATGTTCTGAAAAATGCCCGTTTGGATAATAAAGAAAAGGAAGCAGAAGATGAAGCATAGAAGAGGATTTAATCCCCTTGGAATGATGTCGGCTCACCGGAAAGCGGTACATCGTAATATGGTAACAAGCCTATTCAACCAAGAGAGGATTAGAACAACCAAAGCAAAGGCATTGGAAATCCGCAGGACAGCGGAAAAAATGATCACACGCGCCAAAAGCGATACTGTTCATAACCGCAGGATTGTTTCCAGCCGGCTTTTTGATGAAGCGGTAGTTGCGAAACTTTTTACAGACATCGCTCCCAGAATGAAAGATCGTAATGGCGGATATACCCGTATCATTAAATTAGGCGAGCGTAAAGGCGATGCTGCGGAAATAGTTATACTTGAATTAGTTGATTATAAGCTTGATACCGGTGACGGTAAAAAGAAAACAAAAAAGGGCGACGAAAAGCCGGAAAAATCCAAGGGGAAATAGATGTCTAAACCGCATAGAGGCAGAAGTATAAGGGAATTATTCGCCCGCGGACGGGGTGAATGCCCTGTTTGCAAACGAAATAATGTCAAAATTCTTTATGAACAGGAAGCCGGAGGGAAAAAATTTAAAATTTGCAAAACATGCAGAGCCGCAATCAAGAACGGCACGAAGAGTCTTCCTGTAGACGAAAAAAAAGAAGAACCGGCTCCTGATTCAAAAACATGAACAGAAGTTTAATTTTATCTTTAATTTATCGTTTTTTAAGGTATTAAATCAGTAATTGACAAATTTTACATTTAATGTCTATAGTTATATAACATGGGTTTAGTCACAAGTCAGAAAATTTCAATATATTATGATCGCTTTAAGGATATATCTGTCACCTTCACAAAAGAAATAATTCAAGTTACCGGTCTTTTAACCCAACAAATACATATAAAATGCGGAAATGACTTTTGGCCCTGTGTTGTTTATGCCGCTTCTTTTGAAAATGCAAAAATAGTTGCTAATGTAAAAACCGGACTTCTTACAAAACTTCAAGCGACTAATAATTTTGTTAACCTTCGTTTTTGTTTTCGTCCTCCCGGAGAAACAAATACTGTAACATTTTTCGTGGCGGCACGTGTTCTTGCAACCGCTCCCTACGGCAATTCACAGGATGTAAATTTATTTACCTTACAGTTTTCCAACCGTCCTCCCGATGATTTTATTGAAATTATGGGGCGCGTGTTAGACGCAAATGTAAATTCATCAAAAAGAAAAGATGTACGTATTCCGCTTACACCTGATAATTTGCGTAAATTAAATATTATGTCAACAGAAAGCGCGGTTTTTATTCAAGGTGTCCCGCGGCGTTGTATTTTAAGAGATATTTCTTTTTCAGGTTCAAAAGTAATAATGATGGGCGTTGCAAAATTTTTAGTTGATAAAGAAGCCGCAATCCGCATAGATTTTAACGATCCGAGGGAAGCGTTTACTATTAAGGGTGTGTTTGTACGCGCAGAACAAGTTGAAGGAAAAAAAGAAATGATCGCCCTCGGTTTAAATTTTACCGAAGCGACAGTCCCCATGGGTTTTAAAATACGCCTTAATGAAATGATTTCTTCGAACCGTGCAGATTACCGCGGTATGTTGGAAGAAGGACAAGAATTCCAAAACAACAAATAATTAAAACAAATTAAACAAAGTTATAGAGCAAATTTTAGGAGCTATATTTAGCAAAAAGTTCCTGTATGCTTTGAATATTTAATTTTCGGTATAAATTCTTTTGATGGTAATGAACTGTTTCATAACTTATTTTTAATGTATACCCGATTTCTTTCGGCGGTATGCCTTTAAGAAGTAATGTAAATATTTCCTTTTCTCTTGGTGTTAAATTTAATTTTTTCATTTTGTTTATTTCTTCTGTCTCTACAAGCGGTTTAGAGTACTCTTCCATATCACGAAGATAAAGACCGTCTGTCCAGTCTGCGTCAAAAAGTTTCTTTTGAATAAGCGGCATAAATAATAAACATAAACTAACCAAAACTAAAACAACTGCAAAAGCCAGGAATTTATTTTGACTGTCAAAATAATTAAAATAAAATGAAAAAATACCGGAAATGAAAAAACTTTGGATAAAAAATACAAAGCAATAAATTCTAAACATTCTTAGAGACTTGCTTCTTTTAATAGCTCCTGCGCATATATAACAGAAAATAATATAACCTAAACTATCACCTACACCGTAAATAAAAGAGCCGGAAATAATTGCCATTGATGTATCAAGTAAAAGAACGCCTAAGCCAAATAAGGAAAAGGTCAAAAACATCAGCCATATATACAATGCGTTTTTACCTTTTAATAATTGTATAATAATAATAAGAGCGATAGAAATAACAGTTCCAAGCCCGAAGGCAAGACTGGAAACACTGCTATCAGACCATTCAATATAATTACTCATACACATAATCATGTAATGAAAAACACCTAAACCGATAACAAAAGAAACTCCTGATCCTTTACCGTTGCTGTCTGTATTTATTTCTTGTTTTATTCGGCAGTAAAATACAAGGACAAGGAAAACTGTCATTAAAACAGCTCCTGCCCATGTATTACCTGCCGTATGAAAATTAGGAAATATATCCCATGAAGCATAATAAAAACCGTAGTATAATTGAATAACAGCCATACCTGCAAGACGTTCAACATTATTTAACACAAAACAGAAAAGGTAAAAAGCGCAAGCGGCGCAAAGCCCGTTTAAAAATTTGAAAGCCATATAAAGCGTAAATTGCCATGTACCCATAGGTAAAAAAATCAAGAATGAAAGAAGCGCGGCTGATAAAACGGCAGATATTTTTAATAATGGAAGTATAAATTGTTTAGGCATATAACTCAGTATAAGCCAGCCAAATCCCAGCATAAAAAATATCAGTTCGTTAGTTGCAAATCCAGCTATCGCTATACTATGACCGTAATAACGTAAATTGCCCATTATTACGGTAATCGGAAAAATCAACAAGACAGGCAGAAGATCAAATCTGATATTGCGGAATGATAACTCATCCCTGGTTCGAAAAAGGCTTTTAATAATCAAGCTAATATTGTTATGCAAAATATTACATCCCCATTTTTTTGATTGCATGAACTTTAATGTGAAGTTGTCCCGAACGGTTGATTTTTATTTCTCCGTAAATTTCAACGCTGTCAGAGATACCGACAGATAAGCCGCGCCATTCTTTATTACCGATATTAACCACAATTTCTGCGCCTGAAGAATCACGGAATAAATAATTGTGCTTTCCTGTAAATAAAGAATTGGTAATATTTCCGTTTAGCACAACCCATGAATCATAAGGGAGATTTCTCGTTTGATTAATAGTGATAGGTGAAGTAACAGTAACCGATTGTCCTACTCTGGTATTTACCCTTCCGGTTCCGGTGATAGCATGAACTTTAATATGAATAAGACCGCGATTGGTTTTAACCTCTCCGTAAATATCAACTCTGTCATTCATATCGACAGACAGCCCCCGCCATTCTTTCGGCCCGATATCAACGGCAATATCTCCCGACGAATCACGGAACGTGTATTGCCTGCCTCCAGGCAGCATATTGATAATATTCCCTGACAGCACCACCCATGAATCATGAGGATAATTTCTTGCCTGGCTAACTGTAGTGTTCCAGTTTGCCTCAGCAAATGCTTGTTGCCCGAAAAAACCTTGTTCAGGAACAAAAGGAGCTTGTGCCGGTCCTGTAAAGCCCAATTGGGCAAAAACTTTTTCTGCTGATATAAACATAGCCAGACAGCAGACGATAAAAACAATTCTTACAGCGAACCCTGTAAGCCGGAAGTTTCCTGTATACTTTTTCATAAGTACACCTCCTAAAATATATTAGCATATCTACGATACGCATTTATAAAAAATATACAGTTTGAAATATGCGCCTGCAACTCACCAAATCAGGTAGGTTTGCTGTTTATTTACTGTCTTTTCCTGCCAAAATAGGGGGTTTTTTATGTATAACAGATTAAATGCGCGGCTGTTAGAGGTAAATTATCATTGAAATAAGGTATTTTTTAAAATGAGAAATTGTAAAAATTATTTAATCAGATAACGCAAGCGCCAACACTTCCTCAAAGCGTTCAACCGCATGAAATTCAATTCCTTTTTTTACATGCTCCGGTATCTCATCAAGATCGCGTTCATTTTGTTTCGGGAAAATAATATGTTTGGCTTTATTGCGGCGTGCCGCGATAGTCTTTTCTTTTAATCCGCCGATGGGAAGGACTAAGCCGGTCAGCGAAAGTTCCCCTGTCATTACAAGTTTTGGAGTGATAGTTTTTCCGCGTACCAAAGAAAGCAGAGCTGTCGCCATTGTGATGCCTGCCGAAGGCCCGTCTTTGGGTGTCGCCCCTTCCGGGATATGTAAATGAATGTGGTTTTTTTCAAACCATTCAGTTTTAATGCCGTATTTTTCTACAGCAAGTTTACGTGCAACTGTCATTGCAATCGCCGCGCTCTCTTTCATTGTATCACCCATTTTTCCGGTTAAGGTAAAGCCTTCCGTGCCGGGAAGCGAAGTAGCTTCAATCACAAGGGTGTCGCCGCCCATGCTTGTCCATGCCAGCCCAACTGACATTCCCGGTTTATCTGCAATTTTTATATCGTCTTCGCGGAAGAGAGGTTTGCCTAAATGTTTTTCTACAAATTTTTTATCAATAGAAAATTGAGTCTTTGCAGGTTGATTTTTAATTGCAGGGATTTCTTTATCATTTTCTTCAATAGAAACGCCCGGTTCGGAAGAAGCTTCAGATTCCACAATTATTTTTGCAAGTTTGCGATGAATTTTATCGAGGTTTTTTTCAAAGTTACGCACTCCCGCTTCACGTGCATAGGAGTTTGCGATGAATAAAAGACTGTCTTTTGTATATTTTACTTGAGTTTTTTTAAGGCCGTTTTTTTCAAGGCTTTTAGGGACAAGAAAATGTTTTGCGATTTCAAGCTTTTCAATGTCGATGTAACCGGGTATTTGAATTATTTCCATACGATCCAATAACGCGGGAGGGATCGTATCCAATGTGTTTGCAGTGACTATAAAAAATACATGGGTAAGATCAAAGGGAAGGTCAAGATAATGATCGCGGAAAGAATAATTTTGTTCCGGATCTAAAACTTCCAGTAAGGCGCTTGCCGGATCGCCGTGATAACTTGCCCCCATTTTATCGATTTCGTCGATCATAAAAACAGGGTCTTTTGTTTTGACGATTTTTAACCCTTGTATAATTTTTCCGGGCAGTGCGCCGATATAGGTACGTCTGTGCCCTTTAATTTCGGCTTCGTCCCTCATGCCGCCGACAGAAAAACGGAAAAATTGTTTGCCGAGCGCGCGCGCGATGGATTTTCCAAGCGATGTTTTCCCCACGCCGGGAGGGCCTGCAAAACATATGATAGATCCCTTTGTATCTTTGCGCAGTTTTCTTACCGCAAGATATTCAGTGATACGTTCCTTTACATCTTTTAAACCGTAATGATCTTCTTCCAGTATTTCCATTGCTTTTTTAAATTCAAAAACTTCAGGGGCAGGCTCTCCCCAAGGGAGGGAGGCGATTACATCAAGGTAATTGCGCGTAACGGTAAACTCTGCCGAATTCGATTCCATAAGCGAGAATTTTTCAAGTTCTTGTTCTATTACTTCTTTAACTTCACCTTCAAATTTAAAAGAATTAAATTTTTCTTTCAAACGCTGATAATCGGAACTTCTGGCATCTGTCGTCATGCCCAGTTCATTTTTTATTTCTTTTAGCTGCTCTTTTAAAAAATATTCGCGTTGTGATTTTTCTATTTTTTCGTTCAGTTCTTTTTGTATTTTTTTCTGAATACGCAAAAGTTCCTGTTCTTTTTTTATGAACACAAGCACTTGTTCCATGCGTTTTCGTACATTCAGTATTTCCAGTATCCGCTGTTGTTCCGCTTTATCAATGTTTAAAATGCTTGCGATAAAATCCGCAATCTTTCCCGGATGATCGATATTGATCATATTAAGGCGCATCTCTTCTGAAAACAGCGCATTGTTTTCGCTTATTTGTTTCATTTCTGAAATTAAAGCGCGGGTAAGCGCTTTTACTTCGCTTGTGTTATCTTCTTCATCCTCAAGATATTCAACCGCAGCAACTATGGGGTTACAAGGATGCAAGGTTTTTTTTATTTTAAAACGTTTTAATGTAGAAATAAAAATGTTAATGCCGCCGTCCGGCAGATTAATTTTTTTTACGATTTTTGCAACTGTACCGACTTGGTATAAATCGTTAATTTCAGGGTTATCAGTTTCGTGTAACAACATTACAAGGCCGATAAACCCGTCGCCTGAATTTGCATCTTCGACAACTTTAACATCAGTGGGGTTGCCGATCATTATCGGTGTAAAAATTCCCGGAAAAATAGGGCGACCCATGAGCGCGACTAAGGGAAGTTTTATAGGGGGAAGTTGGTCTATCGGTATTACGCTTTGATCTGACATAAATAAAAAATTTAACCACAGAATTACACAGTGTTACGTATTGATAACTCTGTGAACTCTGTGGTTTCTGCTATTATTTTTTTATACTGTAAAACGCTTTCTTACCTGCATATTCGCTGATGCCGGTAAGTTCATCTTCGATTCTAATAAGCTGGTTGTATTTGCAAACGCGGTCTGTGCGGCTCATTGAACCTGTTTTGATCTGACCTGTTTCAAGCGCGACAACAAGGTCGGCAATGAAGCTGTCTTCTGTTTCACCTGAGCGGTGAGAAATGATCGCTGTGTAACCTGCTTTCTTCGCCATTTCAACCGCTTCATAAGTTTCTGTAACAGTACCGATTTGGTTTACTTTAATTAAGATTGAGTTACATGCGCCCATCGAGATTCCTTTTTCAAGACGTTTTGTATTTGTAACAAAGAAATCGTCGCCGACAATCTGTACTTTTGAACCGAGGCTCTTTGTTAATTTCACATAACCGTCCCAATCATCCTGATCGAGCGGGTCTTCGATTGAAATAATCGGATATTTATTTACCCACTTGGTGTAGATTTCGATCATTTCATCTGCTGAAAATAATTTGCCCGGATTTGATTTCCAGAATTTATAACCTTTTTTTCCGCCTTCATCAAAAAGTTCCGAACTTGCGCAGTCGAGAGCGATCATCATTTGTTCGCCGGGTTTGAATTTCGCTTTTTCTATCGCTTTCATTATGTAGTCAAGCGCTTCATCGTTTCCGATATCGGGAGCGAAACCGCCTTCATCGCCTACCGCGGTGTTTAAACCAGCGTCATGAAGAATTTTTTTCAGGCAGTGGAATACTTCCGCTGTCCAGCGTACAGCTTCCCTCATTGAAGGGGCGCCGACCGGCATCACCATAAATTCTTGGAAGTCAATTTTGTTATCCGCATGTTTTCCGCCGTTGATGATATTCGCCATCGGGACAGGTAAAAGATTTGCATGGAATGAACCAAGATATTTATATAAAGGTATGCACAGGAACTCAGCCGCAGCGCGCGCTGTCGCCATTGAAACGCCCAAGATCGCATTAGCGCCGAGTTTGCCTTTATTTTCAGTCCCGTCAATCTCAATCATGGTTCTGTCGATATCAACCTGCTCTAAAGCGTCATAGCCGATCAGTGCGGGCGCGATTTCGTTGTTTACATTTTCAACTGCTTTTAAAACACCTTTGCCCAAATAGCGGCTTGAGTCGCCGTCACGAAGTTCAACCGCCTCATAAGCGCCTGTTGAAGCGCCTGAAGGGACTGCCGCCCTGCCTACCGAACCGTCTTCAAGATAGACTTCTACTTCTACAGTGGGATTCCCGCGTGAATCTAAAATTTCACGCGCTTCCACATATTCAATAATACTCATTATAATCCTCCATAGTTTGATTATTACTATATTATTGAGGTATTTTTGCGGATTCGTCAATTAGAAAATAATGGGTTATAACGCGGGGAGTTACTAAATGTTAAAAAAATGATAATATTAAATTATGATAGAATCTATAAAAACATAGAGGAATTTAAAACATAGGATTTATGAAAAAAATATACATATTTCTGTTAATTTCATTTTTACTTTCCTCCTGTTATATTGATTTATTTTTTACTGACAACGTAACAACAGGAAACATAATTAAAATTTATTCAGGCGGTTACGGTTATGAAGTCGCTTACAGAGTTGACGGCAACAATGTCTATTCAGGCAGTTACGGCTATAATACAGCATACCGCATTGATGGAAACAAAATATATTTTGGTTCTTACGGTTATTCTATCGCTTACAGGATAGACGGCAATAAAATATATTCAGGCAGTTACGGCTATGAAACCGCTTACAGAATTGACGGAAACAAGGTGTACTCCGGTTCTTATGGGTTTAATGTTGCGTTTAGGATAGAAAAATAAAATAGTAATGATTGATCTTGTTTTAATAATTTTGCTATACTACTCCCTAACAACCAAATAATCTGCTATCCTTCTAACAATGACACCAGTTACTGCGGAGCAACAAGCAAACAATAAAGAAAAATCCCAAGCACTGCTCCGCAGTGCAGAACTCGCAAAAGCCTTGTTTCCTCAAGAAGAATGGATCTGCACAGAACAAAACATTTGGGTAGCCCAAAGCCGTCTTTCTCAAGAGAAAAGAGAACCCGAAAAATGGCAAAAAGAAATGACGCAAGTGCGGATATTAACAAGCAGGGGAAGCATAGCCTTTTTTCTGCCGGATAAATATATAAAAGGCGAAATAGGAAGCAAAACCGCCGACTTAGTATTAGACGGCGAAGTAGTAGAAATGAAAACAATATCAGGCGGCAGGGCAACATTAGGCGGAAAATTTAAGAAAGGTTATAAACAGGGAGCAATCTTACTAAAAGATTGTAAAATTGCAAAAAGTCATTCCGTTTTTATACGGTTATTGTCTGATTTTTCTATAGGAAGCGTAAAAGCCCAAATAGCAGGGGTATTAAAAAACCGTTTTGACGAAGGCAAATTCATTTGTTTTTTTGAAACAATCGGCGAATTACACACATGGACTTATGAAGAATTACGGTCAATAATAGGGACATAAAAAATCACCCGACCTTGCAAATGCAAAATCGGGTTCGGGAAATGAGGGTACTTCGGACTAAAGTCCGCCGCCTCCCTCATTCAGTGGCGGGTCGCTTTCGCAGACACTTATAATATACCTATTTTATCTTTCTTTGTCAAGCAAAAGGCGTATATATACAGCTTTTTAGTCTAGTTTTTGACTTTATTTTATGATAATCTTAAAATCATGGCGAAAATGAAGAAATAGAGGTTATTATATGGAACTTTTTATTGATAAGGCACAAATTGAAAAAAAAGATTTCTCAATTATTAAGGAATATATTGAGGATAATTGGGATGTTGGTTACAATCAACTCAATATAAGTTTCTATGGTTATGACAATGACCCACGAGAAATATTTGAAATATCTGAAATTAGAGAATGGGTGATAACATCAATACATGAAGAAAAAATACCTTGGTTTTTCTTTTTATCAAAAAATGTTTCTTCATCTGGTATTAAAGCACTTGCTGTTTGTTATTGTGCAGAACCAGTTAAACAAGAAGATGGTGAAATACGTTATATGCCATTAGAAAATAAAATGTATCAATTCATTATGGTAAATTATAGTATATCACAAGATTTTATAAAGCAATATAAGTTTAATGAAAGTTTTAATCAGGAAGTATCATATCTCATAGATAAATATTTTAAAAATTGGCTTGGTGGAAATAATAAAAAATGAATGTAAAGAAAGGAGACTTCTTGAAATGCCAGATTACAGCAATATTCAAAAAGAGGAAACATTAAAAAGCCTTGTATATACCGACTATTTTTCTAAATTTGGCTATGAACCTAATATTGATAATATTGATTTTGTAATTACCGATAAAAAAACCAGAGATGATTTATTTAGTGAAAGTCCTGGCAGTTCACGCCATTATTTATGGGCGGAAGCGAAAAAAGATATACATGATATTTTCGATATGTATACACAACTCATACTAACCTGTAAAAAAACTTATGAAAAAGCAGACCATCTCGCACCCCCGTGGCTGGGTGTTTTCGATGAAACAAGAATAAGTTTTGTTTCATTTCACGATATGTTACCGATTTTTTCAGTTACAGATTTTAATTGGAATACAACACCGAATAATCATAAAGCGGCTGATTTTCAAAAAGCAAAATTACAAATAAAAGATTTAATCGGTGCAAAATTAATCATATATCATTTTGGAACAGATGATAAGGAAATAAAAACATTTATTAAATCATATTTTACTTCAGGTGATAGCATTTCAATTAAAAGCCCGATTACAAAAGATAATTTCGTTCAGATATTTATTAAATGGGTAAAAGAAGTAAAACCATATATAAACATTTCTAAAGACGAATGGGTAGAATTCAAGCAAAAAGGAATACTCGATTGTGATTTTTATAGAGCCGATATAATGAGTTCAAAAGGAAACACTATAACCGACAAATTAAAAATAGTCTTAAAAAATGACAATTATAAATTTCAAGAAACCATATCAGGCAGACTTTTTTCTTCTGACATCAACTTTACCGACAACGGCGATGCCTACACACGTTTTTGGAATAAATATGAACGCCCCCCTGCACCTGTATATCAGCAACACATAATTGACAGGAGAGACTTACTTGTTCCGCAAAATATTCGAGAAGTAAAAGGCAGTTTTTTTACACCAAAAATTTGGGCTGATAAATCCAAAGAATATCTTAAAGATGTTTTCGGTGATAACTGGCAAGAAGAATATTATATATGGGATTGTGCCGCAGGCACAGGCAATTTGCTTGCCGGACTTACAAACAAATATAATATTTGGGCAAGCGACATAGACGAAGGCAATGTAGAAACAATACAAAGCCTTATAGATATAGACGAAAATTTGGATTTACTCCCAAGCCATGTTTTTCAGTTTGACTTTTTGAATGATAAATTTGATACACTACCAGAGGATTTAAGAGATATAATTAAAGACCCTGAAAAAAGAAAGAAATTGATTGTTTATATAAATCCACCATATGCAGAAGCAAGCACTAAATCAGCAATTTCATCAACTGGAAAGCATAAAACAAGCGTAGCAAACACAAGTAAAGTATATGATAGATTTAATACGCTTGTTGGAACAGCGACACGAGAACTATTTATACAATTTTTTCTTAATGTTTATCATTCTATTTCAGGCTGCTATCTAGCAACATTTAGTAAATTAAAATATATAAACGCACAAAACTATGAAAAATTTCGTGATTATTTTAGAGCCGAGTACAAAGCAGGTTTTATTTGCCTTGCAAATACATTTGATAATGTTGATGGAAAATTTCCAATCGGTTTTTTAATTTGGAATACTGATATAAAAGATACTATAAATCATATCAATACAGATATTTTAGAACTTGAAAAAAAAGAAATTATAAATATTGGTATAAAAAGTTTTTTATCTATAAAAAAAGGTCGTTTCGTTATAGATTGGCTTCGTCAATTCTATGATAAAGAAACAGACCATATTGGTTATTTAAGAATGCTTGGTACTGATATGCAACACAATAATGATATATTTTTTACAAGTCAACTTTCTCCCAATGATATAAAATACCACCTTTATACTTTCATAACAGAAAATAATTTAATTGAAATGTCAATATATCTAACTATACGCCATATAATTGAATCAAATTGGGTAAACGACAGAGACAATTTTTTATTTCCTAAAAATGATTATATTAAAGATATTGAATTCCAAAATAATTGTTTTATATACGCTCTTTTTAGTAATTTTAATAATATTCAATCTGTTCATGCTGTCAACCACTGGATACCTTTTACTGAAAAAGAAGTTAATGCTAAAAATAAATTCAAATCAAAATTTATGTCTACTTATCTAAAAGATAAAGAATTAAGCAAAGAAGCCCAAGAAGTTATGCAAGCAGGAAAAGAACTATGGAAATATTACCACTCTGTTATAAAAAATAATCGTAGCGCTTCCGTAGACGCTTCTTTTTATGATATTCGAGAGTTTTTTCAAGGTCGTTCAGAAAAAGGAACAATGAAAACAAAATCCGAAGATGAAACCTATAACAAGTTAATAAAGACATTAAGAGAAAAACTTAAAAAATTAGCAAAAAAAATCGAACCAAAAGTATATAAATATGGTTTTTTAATGAAATAAAAATTATTTTTATTATAGGTAACAATATGCAAGACAATAATTTTGAAAAAGTATTATCAAATCCATTTTGTAATTTTTCATCCAGTATTACTTCCGCAGAGTTTGAGGAATATTGTTTAACTGTTTTACAGGAATGGGCTAATTTAGATAATTTAAAGGATTTTACTATAACAAACAATATAAAATTAAAAAAAAATGACGAAGAATACCAGATTGATGTATATGCAGAATGTACCATTATAAATGTCAAAATAAAAATTCTAGTTGAATGCAAACATCAAAAACGCCCAGTAGAACGTGACGAAGTTATTTTATTAAATGAAAAAGTCCGTAATTTAGCTGCACATAAAGGTATTTTAATTTCTACATCTGGTTTTCAAAGCGGTGCATTGGAAAGAGCAAAAGAAAATGGAATTGCCTTAATTCAAATAATGGATAAAATAATTATTTTTTTTCAAGCATCATTACAGAATATTAATGAATATAAAATTGAATTTCAAAAACAATATCCACCATACATTGCTTTTGAATATAGCGGTGCTATACCTGATTTTCCAGATAAAAAAATCTATCCTACCGTAAAAATGGAAGAAGATTTAATCAAAAAAATTAAAAAAAGTTTTAATATAGAATAGGTTTAATCCCTATTGCATAATAAAATAATTATTAATAAAATAGCAAATCAAGGAATATTAACAATGCCAAGAACAGCCAAATCCCAATCCCCAAGCGAAGTATTACAGAAATTCATTGACGATTATCAAACAAACCCATTCGCATTATCCAAAGCGTTAAACGTAACCTATCAGTCAGTAATCCATATTCTGCAAGGCAAAGCCCGAATATCGCCAAAAATGGCAATAAGTTTATCCGCCTATTAATAATCAGTAAAGTCTACATAGTGTTTATTAGTTCAACTTGAAATATTCTTAAATTTGAGTATGAGCAAAAAGGCAAAAATCGCGCCGATTATGGCGATTATCTCATCGTAAAATTATCACGTTATCTCACAGATATTCTAGGCAAAGGCTTTTCAGAGGCGAATATCAGAAATTTCAGACAATTCTATAATACATTTCCCAAAAGAATACAATTCGCTAGACAAGGTCTAGTGAATCTTGAAAATTTATCATGGTCGCATTGGTGCGCTCTAATACGGATTGATGATAATTCTGAACGTATTTATTATCTACAGGAAACAACCGAGAAAATTGGAATGTAAAGACACTTGAACGAAATATAAGAAGCGGTTATTACCGCAGGCTACTGTCTACACAAAAAAAATCTATAACGGCTGTTTATAAAATATCACAAAATAAAAATGATATTATGCTCGACCATATAAAAGACCTGTATATACTGGAATTTCTCAACGTGCCAGAATACATGACAGGCAGAGAAACCGATCTGGAAACAGCGATAATTAATAAATGGAAATGTATATCAGAATGTTTGACACATTAAAACGCAGTTCAGACGACAACCCTACAAATTTAAATTAAACGAGGTGAAAATGGCTGAGGTGACTGTCGAAAACACTGTAATCTCAATAATTCAAGTTAATGAAGAAGACTTTATTTCTCTTACCGATATTGCCAAGTACTTGCAAAAATCAACTATCGTAAACATACGGATGCCATAAAACAAAATCTTATACCCAAAGAATTAACTTCCAAACAAGCGTTAATAATTTAGCTGATGAAGCTGATGTATAATGATCAAACGGAAGAAGAATAAAAGCTAAAATATTACCAAAACTCCCAATTCTGCGATCAATAATCACAGAATCTGTTAGATATAATAATCCCCAGACAGAAATATCCATATTCCATTAATTTGAAAAACTCTATATAATTAACCTAACAAGTATGGACTTTAAAGATTTTAACCTGCATCCAGATTTACAAAAAGGCATCGATAAAGCGGGATATATATCATGTATGCCCGTTCAGGAACAAGTTTTATCTAATGCATTTGGTGTTTCGGGAGGTATTGGCGCGGTAAAAGCTGCGTGTAATGATTTATATGTGCAATCTCAGACGGGGACGGGGAAAACCGCCGCTTTTTTGATTGTTATTTTCCAGCGGATGTTGGCAGAGGATGTCCTTTTTAAACGTAAAGCTTTGATTATGGCTCCTACAAGGGAGCTTGCCGTTCAAATCGAAGAAGAAGCGAAAAGGCTGGGTAAGTATCTTCCTTTTAAAATCGGAAGTTTTTACGGCGGAGTGGGCTATGAACATCAGGAAAAATTATTAAAAGATAATGTGCAGATTCTTGTCGGAACGCCGGGGCGTGTTCTCGACTTAAATAAATCCGGGAAAATGAATCTGATGGATATTGCGTTTCTTATTCTTGATGAAGCTGACAGAATGTTTGATATGGGTTTCTATCCTGATTTGCGAAAGCTCATCAAGGTTGTGCCTTCTGTTGACCGCCGCCAGACGATGTTGTTCAGCGCGACTTTAAACGCTTGGGTAAAAAATCTTGCGTGGGAATATACAAAGACGCCTTTTGAAATTGAAATAAAACCTGAGATTGTCACTGTCGAAGAAATTACGCAGATTCTTTATCATGTTCCGAAAGAAGAAAAAATTCAGTTGTTACTTGGTATTCTTAAAAGCGAACAACCGGACAGCGCGATCATTTTTTGCAATACAAAAAAACATACTGAGATTGTTGCAAAGCGTTTACAAATAAACAATATTCCTTGTGAATTTATCATCGGTGATTTACCGCAGGTGAAACGTCTTAAAATTATTAATAATTTAAAAGCGGGGAAAATAAAAACATTAGTTGCAACTGATGTTGCGGCGCGCGGTCTTGATATCGAAGCTCTTTCTATGGTGATTAATTATGATGTGCCGACTGAAGCTGAAAATTATGTTCACCGTATCGGCAGGACAGCGCGCGCGGGAAAGACAGGAAAGGCGGTCACTCTTGCAAGCGAACAAGATGTTTATGAGTTACCTGACATTGAAAACTACATCGGTAAAAAAATTCCTTCCGTTTTTGCAAGGGAAGAAATGTATGCTGAAGATAAAAGCGCGAATCAATTTATTGAAACTGAATATTGTGAAGATCGAAGTCAATCTTCAAGGCGTGAGTCCGGTTTTACAGGCGGGAAAAAACGCAGCGCGGTAAGAGGGACAGCTGATAGCGGTGCAATTTCCGGCGGTAATACCAAAAGAAAAGATAACCGCAGAAAAACCGGCGGCGGAACGCGAAGTTCTATAGAAACGCGGCGAACCGTAGGTTCTCAACAATCCGGTAATGCCGGGCAAAACCGCGGGCAACATGGACAAGATTTATCACAACTTACAATGGAAGAGCGAATGGCTTTGTATAAAAAGAAATATGCCGCAAACAGTGCATCTCCATCATCAGAAAACCTTGAATCAAAAATTGAAATAGAACAAAAACAAAACCGGCAGCCTCAAGAAAATGTTGTTGCAAAGAAAAATTTATTTTCAAAGTTTATAGGATTGTTTAAAAGAAAATGATTACAGTTACAGAATTAAGCTTAATTTTCGGAGAGCGGACGCTCTTTAAAGACGTTAATTTAAAATTCACTCCCGGTAATTGTTACGGGATAATCGGCGCTAACGGAGCGGGGAAATCAACTTTTCTGAAAATTCTTTCAGGCGAGATCGAACAGGATAAGGGGGAAGTTTCTGTCGGGAAGAATCAACGTATTGCTGTTCTTAAACAGGATCACTTTGCTTACGAACAATTTCCCGCATTGGAAACTGTTATCATGGGTTATCCGAAACTTTACGGAATTCAAAAAGAACGTGAAGCGATCTATGCAAAAGAAGATTTTACGGAAGCTGACGGTCTGCGTGTAAGCGAACTTGAAGCTGATTTTGCAGATCTCGGCGGATGGGAAGCGGAAGCGAATGCGGGGCAGTTGCTCTCAGGTCTCGGTCTTGATGAAGATGATCACAACCGTTTGATGGCTGAACTTGACGAATCAAAAAAGGTGCGCGTATTGCTGGCGCAGGCGCTTTTCGGCAACCCTGATATTTTATTGTTGGACGAACCGACAAACGGCTTAGACCTTGAATCAATTTCATGGCTTGAAGATTTTTTAATCGATTTTCCAAACACAGTGATTGTTGTTTCTCACGACCGTCACTTTTTAAATGCGGTTTGCACTAATACTTGCGATATCGATTACGGCAAGATAACCCCCTATTCAGGCAATTATGATTTCTGGTACCAGATGAGTCAGATTCTGCAAAGGCAGGCACGTGATCAATTAAAAAAACGCGAAGACAAAGCAAGGGAATTAAAAGAATTTATCCAAAGGTTTGCGTCTAACGCCAGTAAAAGCCGTCAGGCGACAAGCCGTAAAAAAGTGCTGGAAAAACTCGATCTTGAAAATATTCCCGTAACAAGCAGGAAATTTCCTTATGTCGGTTTTAAGCCTGACCGGGATATAGGCAACAATGTGCTTCATCTGGAAAAATTAAACTTTTCATTTGAAGGTACAATGCTTTTAAAAGATTTTTCGCTAACCGTGAACAAGGGTGATAAAATCGCTTTTGTCGGTCTTGAACATTCTTCAAAGTCTGCGATTTTCGATATTATATCTGGAATAAAAAAAACAGAAAGCGGCGAATTTTCATGGGGTCAGACAACTTCATTTTCATATTTTCCAAAAGAAAACTCCGCTTTTTTCGATTCAAATTTATCAATTACAGATTGGCTTAAACAGTACTCGCCGGATCAAGATGAAACTTATGTGCGTAGTTTTTTAGGGCGGATGTTATTTTCCGGCGATGAAGCGCTCAAACCTGTTAATGTTTTATCAGGCGGTGAAAAAGTGCGCTGTATGCTTTCAAAGATGATGCTTTCAGGCGCGAATGTTTTAATTCTTGATGAGCCGACTAATCATCTTGATCTTGAAGCAATCACCGCGCTTAACGACGGTCTTACCGCTTTTCCCGGAGTGATTCTTTTTAATTCGCACGATCACGAATTTATTAATTCTATCGCAAACCGTATTATTGAAATTTTGCCGCAGGAAAAAGCGGGGGAGCGTTGCATCGACCGTATGATGCAATTTGATGATTATTTAGCTGACAGCAATGTAAAACAGCTTCGCAATGCAGCTTATCATCAAGGGCAGAGATTGCGTATTTAAAAAAACTTGCATATCTAAAACCTATTGAATATTAATATAAAATCTTTCCAGATACGCAATCCGCCTTCGCGCATCGTTAAGACGGTTGCTTTGGGGATATTCATTTACAAGTCGTTTGTAATAATCAATGGAAAGCAAGATATTCCTGCTCGGCGTGTTTGCTTCGTAAAATTGTCCGAGTAACCAGTACGCTTCATCACTGCCGTTGGGATAATGCTGCATATACTGATCGAGTAAAGCTATTGCGCCTGCGGCATTTCCGGCATCAAAGGTTTCTTTCGCTCTTGGAAGCAGCATGTTAGGTGAAATGCTTTCTTGAATTACGGCAGTTACAGGTGATGTGTTTTCCGCTTCTTCTTGCGTTCTTTCAGGTGTTTGAGTTACAGCAGGAGCGGTTGTTTGCAAAGGAGGTGTCTGAGTTGCAACAGGAGCTGCTGTTTGTGAAGGAGGTGTTTGAGTTACAACAGGAGCGGTTGTTTGCAAAGGGGGCGTTTGTGTTGCATTACCTTGTTGAGTTGCACTTCCTTGCTGTTGCGTTTGTTGCGGTGTTTGTTGGGAAGGGAGAGTTCTTTCTAACGAAGGCGCTGTTGTTTGCTGAGCGTTTTCTTGTGACGCGGTCGGCGTAAACACCGCTGTTTCAGAAGACCTTGCCGCTCTTCCGCTTTCAAGCCGTCTTCGCATTTCCGCTTCTTCAATTACGGAGGGCCAGCGCGGTTCCGCTACAACTCTGCTGCGATCAATCATTGGGTTAAACCAGGCTGTTCCCGGAGCGGCGGCTGCGCCGGCTATAATTTGCACATAATCATTTATGATATAACCTCTTGTAAAATCTTCCCTGTAAAATTTTAAAGTAAAGGTTCCCGGCTCCTCAACTGAAAAAATAAAACTCATACCTTCAGGATCAGAGCGGCGTGAATTATAAACAACTCCGCGGCGTGACGCTAATTCCCCCAAGTATACCCAACCGTTTCCACGGAAAGGAATCTCAATTATCTGTCCCACTGTTACGCGAATTACACGTGAAAAAACAATGTCGCCTTCTGCAGGTTCGATTCTTGCGGCGGGAGCGGAAGGAAACTCGTTGCGGAATGGAGGTATCACTCTTTCTGCCGCTGTAAACTCTGTTTCAGATTGCGCATCTTCTTGTTGTGTTTCTGTTATTTGCGGCTGTTCAATTTCTGTTTGCTGTTGTTGCTGAACAGGTACTTGTTGCTGCGGTCTTTGCGTCGGTTGTACGGGTGTTTGGACCGGTTGTCTCTGAGCAGGAGCTTGTTCTTGAGTTTGTCTTTCAACAAGCGTTGGCTGTCTTTCTATCGGCGGTTGTGCCGGTATTTGTTCTTGAGCCTGCGGTTGTACAGGCGTTTCCTCTTGCGTTATTGTTTGTTGAGGCGGCTGTTGTTCAGCTATTTGAATCGGAGTTTCATCCTGCGTTAATAAAGCTTCCAGTATATCTTGTATATGAGGATGTTCTCCCCCGCAATTACAATCGGCTTCAGCAACAAGGTCTTCAATCGATTTCAAAGCAGGTGCAGAATCGATCTTATTATCCGTTTCTTCTGTTATCAGAGGAGGATCATTCTCCGGAAGAATTTCTTCTTTTTCAATTTCTTTTTCATTGTTTTCTAAGGTTTGTTGCTGAGCTTGTTGTGTCATACTTTGCTGTGATGCTGTAGGAGCTTCAGTTATTTGAACATTGGTTATTTGAGTATCGGTTTTTACTTCTTCATTTTTTGTTGTTTGTTGTTCGCTGTCAGCCGGTATATAATTACGATGCAGAGGTGTCCCCAAACAGGAAGAGATCAATATTAAAAATACCGGTAAAAAAATCAAATAATAAATTTTCATGGAACACGCTCCAATATTTTATCTATTTCATTTTCAATATTTTCACGCCATTGTTCTTCGCCCTGTCTTAAAGGATCCTGCCAATATGGTTCTGTATCTTCTTCTGTCCAGCTTGTTCTTCTATCTCGTTCAAGAAGCAATCCGGGGATAAAATCCGGCTCATCGGGCAGTAACAATTCTCCCGCGGGAATCGGTGAAATTATCGTTGTTTTTTCAATTTCTACAGGTTTTTCCTTTTCTCCGGTAAATAAAGATATTAAAACGGCTAAAGTCAGAAACAGGGAAAAAACACCGGTACAAATAAGAGCTAATTGCCGCTTTTGTTCAGCGGTCAAAGCAAGAAACCAATCTTTAATTGCTTGTATGATTTTCCCCAAAATTCCCCTCGTAAAAAGTATAGCATATTCTGATATGTTAATGTAACTACAATAATTAAAAAATGTATTTAGCATGATTGCATCAATTCAAAGTTTTATATATTTTGATAAAGAATAAATTAATATGAAAGTTTGGAATTTAATAATGAACATCTAAAATTATTAAAAGAAATAACAAATGAACCGTTAGAAATATTACATGAGATAAAAATTAATGTATTTAAAATTGACGATATACAGGTAAATATAACCATTGATTTTCCTATATATTTTTGGTAGAATAAGCCATGAAAGTAGAAATGAATCCTAGAGGTAACGGCGCCTGCCCGTTATGTTCGTATACAGGAAAATGCCATATTCAAGAAACATTGAAAGAAACATTGGACGAGTTTTCCAGCGAAGAAGATCCTATGGAATTGGTTATTTATTCATGCCCGTTTTTTGATGAAAAGCAGTAAAAAGAATGAACGAAAGATTAGACTCCTTATTAAAACGATATGATGAATTGACATTGTTGGTTCAAGACCCTTTTCTTGTGAAAGATCAGAATCGCTACCGCGATGTAATGAAAGAACATTCTCATCTTAGCGAAATCGCCGAACTTCATACAGGAATAGAAGAGCTGGAAAAGCAGGTCAGCGATACTAAAACGCTTGTTCAAGAAGAAAAAGATCAGGAGATGAAAGAGCTTGCCCGTGAGGAGCTTAAGGAACTTGAAAACAAGCTTTCCGTTGATACTGAAAAGTTAAAATTCCTTCTTATCCCCAGAGACCCCTTAGATGAAAAAAATATTATTATGGAAATACGCGCCGGAACGGGGGGCGAGGAAGCCGCGCTTTTTGCTTCAGACCTTTACCGTATGTATTCCCGTTTTGCGGAAAACAAAGGCTGGAAATTCGAGATAATGAATTCTAACGATACCGAGCTTGGCGGTATAAAGGAAATTGTTTTTTCCATAAGCGGCAGCAATGTTTACGAAAATCTCCGTTACGAGTCCGGGGTTCACAGGGTGCAGAGGGTTCCGGAAACTGAAAGCTCAGGGAGAATTCACACATCGGCTGTTACAGTGGCGGTTTTACCGGAAGCCGATGAGACTGAAATCGATATCAAGCCCGATGATCTTCGCATTGACGTTATGCGCGCAGGCGGACCGGGAGGGCAATGCGTTAACACTACAGACTCTGCTGTGCGCATAACGCACTTGCCTACAGGGCTTACAGTTCATTGCCAGGACGAGAAGAGTCAGATTAAAAATAAAGCAAAGGCGATGCGTATCTTGCGTGCGCGTATTTATGAGGCGGAAGAAGCGAAAGCCGCCGCGCAGAGAGCTGAAGCAAGGAAAAGCCAGGTAGGATCAGGGGATCGCTCGCAGAGAATAAGGACTTATAATTTTCCGCAGAACCGTCTTACAGATCACCGTATCAATCTTACTCTTTATAAACTTGATCTTATCATGCAGGGTGACACCGCGGAACTTTTTGATGCTTTGAAACTTTCTGCAAAAGAAGAACTTCTACAGAGCAGCGCTTCTGATTTATCAGAATCAGATTAAAATAAAAATTTTTTCAGGAGGTTCTCTTTTGATTATCCGTGAAGCCTTATCGCAGGGAAGCGCTGATTTAAAATTTGCAGATATTAAAACGCCAAGCCTTGACGCATCGCTTTTGCTGGCGCATGTTTTAAAAATGAACAAGACACAGCTTATCGCAGAAGGGACGGCAGAAATTTCTGAAAAAGATTGCGCAGCATTTTGCGGGCTTATTGAAAGAAGATGCAACGGAGAGTGTGTCGCTTATTTAATAGGAAAAAAAGAATTCAGAGGGCTTGAGTTTCTTGTTAATAAATCGGTGTTAGTCCCGCGCCCTGATACGGAAATACTTGTAGAAACGGCTTTAGAAAAATATTTATCTCTTACCGGTGAAAAACAAATTGTTTTAGATTTATGTACAGGATCGGGAGCTGTCGCAATTTCATTAAAACATGAAAGACCTGAACTTGAAATTTTTGCAAGCGATATTTCAAATGACGCGCTTGATATTGCAAAACAAAACGCAAACCGGCTTTTACCAAAAGACAGTAAAATTCAATTTTTTCAAGGCGATTTATTTAATGCCTTGTTTTCTGTTAATTCTTTACTTATTAATAATTGCACATTGATAATTTCAAACCCTCCTTATATTTCTTCGCAGGAGATTGAAACGCTTTCCGCAGAAGTGCAGAACGAACCGCGTATCGCTCTTGACGGCGGTGCAGACGGTTTGGAAATAATTAAACGTATTATAAATAAAGCGCCTGATTTTTTAATTAGCGGCGGCTCTCTTTTACTGGAGGCCGATCCTCGTCAGATGCGGGAGATATCGATCTTACTTGATAAAACAGGGTTTAAAGATATACAATTATATAACGATCTTTCAGGTTCGCAGAGAGTCATCGGAGGAAGATTTGAAAAATAGAATTGTTTTTTTATTCATCATTATTTTAATTTCTTGTCATTCTATTCCTATCTCTGTTATCAATGATCTTGAAGCGCAAACCGTTCCTGTGCATTTACCCCAGTCTTATTCACTTACGCTTGTTGCGGCAGGCGATAATCTTTATCATGAATCTTTAATTAATTATTCTCTTGAGAATGGGATATATAATTTCGCGCCGATTTATTCAGAAATAAAAAGTATAGTGCAAAACGCTGATCTTGCTTTTATAAATCAAGAAACAGTTATGGCGGGCGCAAGTTTCGGGTATTCCGGGTATCCGGCTTTTAACTCGCCGCAAGCGCTTGGAAGAACGCTTGCAGATACCGGTTTTGATATTATCAACTTGGCAAATAATCACGCGATGGATATGGGAGCGTCGGGTCTTTACGCGACATTGGATTTTTTAAATTCGATAGAAGGTATAACTGTAATAGGAGCGAGGAAAGAAGGGGAGAGCGCGCGCATTGTTACGCGAAACAACATCAGTCTTGGGTTTTTATCATATACATTCAGCCTTAACGGCATCGCTCTTCCAAGAAATAATCCAAATCTTGTTTCTATGATCAATAAAGAAAAAATGACGCAGGAAATTTCCGCATTACGCCCCTTATGCGATTTTTTAATTGTTTCCATGCATTGGGGTGAGGAATACCAATTAGAACCGAATAAGGAACAAACCGATCTTGCCGTTTTTCTTGCTGAACAAAACGTAGATTTAATTATCGGTCATCATCCTCATGTGCTTCAGAAAGTGGAAACCATCAATCTGCCTGACGGTAGGAAAACAATATGCTATTATTCGCTTGGAAATTTCGCCTCTCATCAAAGGGAAAGGGAAAGAATTATCGGCGGGATGCTGAAGGTAACATTTTCAAAAGAAGGGATTTTACTGCCGACAGGCGAGTTGGTAATAAATAAACTTGCCGTTTCCGAGTTTGGAATGATACCTGTAATTACTCATTTTGACCGCACTTTCAGAAACACAAAAATTTACCCTTTCAGCGCATATACTCAGGAGTTGATGGATCAACATGCTTTAAGAAACTTCGGCAGCGGTCTTTCAATGGAATTTTTTAACAATGTTATCAAGAGGCTCCAGACGAGGATTTACCCCTATTGACAAAATCCCTTCTTATTTAATATCATTAAGAACCCGTTACGTATAAGAATTTTTGAAAAGGTTATAAAAGGTTATTGTTATGAAGACAGTGTTTGCAAAGCCCTCGTCAGTTGAACGGAAATGGTACATTATTGACGCACAGGGATTGGTCTTGGGAAGGGTTGCGGCTAAGGTTGCGGCTATTATTCGAGGTAAAAATAAGGCTATTTTTATCCCCAATCAGGAAATTGGGGATTTTGTCGTAGTGATTAATGCGGAAAAAATCATAGTTACAGGCAGAAAAAGACAGCAAAAGATGTATTATCGTCATTCCGGTTATATAGGCGGATTAAAAGCTAATAATTTTGAGAAAATTATCGCCCGTCATCCGACACAGCCTCTGGAAGCTGCCATTAAGGGGATGCTTCCAAAAGGTCCGCTCGGCAGGAAAATGGCGAAAAATGTTAAAATTTATGCCGGAACTGAACATCCGCATGGCGCTCAGAATCCGATAGCTCTTGAAATTTAATTAAAGGTTTAGAAAGGAAGATAGGATATGGTAAAAAACCTTGGAATAGGTACTGGAAGAAGGAAAACTTCTGTTGCGAGAGTTTATATCCGCGACGGAAACGGAAAGATTACTGTAAACGGCAAGGAATTATCTGTATATTTCTCATTAGGGGAGCATGTGCAGATGGTTCGTCAGCCTTTATTGGTGACAGGCAGCGATAATAAGTATGACATTGTAATAAATGTTTACGGCGGCGGCTGTAACGGTCAAGCGGGCGCTTGCCGTCACGGGCTTTCAAGAGCGCTTTGCCAGGTCGATCATACCAATAACGTAAGCTTACGCAGTAACGGTTTCCTTACCCGCGACCCGCGCATGGTTGAGCGTAAAAAATACGGAAGACCCGGAGCGCGCAGACGCTTCCAATTCTCCAAACGTTAACGTTATAGGCAATCCAGATTTAATATGGGTTAACAACCTATGTGTCTCCGGGCAGAAAACATTCCTTTACCTCGATAGTAAACACTCAGGGCTTGGGGCGTTTTCTGTCCGCAGACACATGGAAAGATTTCCCATAGTAATCAAGCTTATCACAATTATAATTACTGTATTGTGTGAGATTATTAGTGCAAATAAAAGAGATTAAAATTGAAAGCGGCAGTTTTTCTGATGCTCAGTTTGTTAAAAATGCGGTTTGCCGCATCGGTCTTTCTGACGGCTCTTTATTTTCATTTAGAAATTGTTACTTACCATCTGAAATAATTGAAACTTATCTTGTTAATTCTGATGCGGATAAAACCGCCGTTGAAATTACCGCTTTTGAAGAAGCGGCTTTCCGCCACGCTTCAGCCTGCCTGCGTGCGGAAAAAACCGCTCTGCGTCTTATTGCAAGAGCGGAACAATGCGTAGGCGGTTTAAAGCGCAAACTTGAAAAAAGAGGGCACGAAACAGCTTGTGTTAACGCTGTGATAGAACGCTTGTGCGCTTTATCGCTTCTTGATGACAGCCGCTTTGCCCGTCTCTGGCTGGAATCCCGTCTCCGTATCACACGCAGCCCCCGCCAACTTTTGTCTTCACTGTGCTTGCGCGGCTTAGACCATGACGATGCGCAAAGCGCTCTTAAAAATGTGTTAGACGATGAGACGGAATACACCCTGCTTTTGCGTTTTGTTAAAAAAAACGAAAAGAAAGTTAAACGCAAGACAGCAGAAAAAAGCGATTTTAACCGCACATTGAAATATTTATTAAAGAGCGAAGGGTTTTCACATACCGCTGTTCAAAGGTTTTTGGATGAGGGGTGAGGGATTATTTATATATAGTGCCTAAAATACTTTAAATAGTCATTTATCATTTGTTTCAGCGTGTTTATTTTCCCCTATGACGCATATATAATATTCAATTGTAAAATGTAAATTAATTTACAAAAAAAGAAAATTTTTTCTATTTTCCTTGTCGATAATTATAATTTTTATTATTTTGTATAATATAACAATTTATCTAGGAGTATTTAATGAAAATATTTTTACAGATTTTGTCTCTATTAATCACTGTATTATTAATAAATAGCTGTGTGTTATTTAACGGATTATCAGTTATAGTCGCAAATAAGCAAATAAATCAATCGGCATTATCAATTGAAAATGAGATTTTTGAACAAGAGTATGGTACAGAATTGGTATTTGTTAAAAGAGGTTTATGGTCTATGCAGGATAGTTTTAGTAATAATTCTATAAAATTATATTTTATAAACCTTCTTGATAATAACCTTACTTATTCATTGAAAAATAATCAGGATGAATTTGTTAAACAAGTTAATAAAGATGATAAAATTAATATATTTGTTAATAATCAATTTAGCAATTATTCAATTTATGAAAAAGCTATTCTTCTTATTGTTTCTACATCCACTCTGGCTCTAATGTCTGACAGAAGTTATAATCAGAAGAATGTTCCGAATATGTTTTTTAACTTTATTGACAGTTATGATGCAAAGGAAATTCCAAATATTATTAACTCTCAATGGTATAAAAGTAAAAATATTACCATAACAGACGATGGTATAATTATAAGGTAAAATAAACCAATGAATACAACATATTGACTGGTACAATAAACGAGTACGGCAAAAAATTACCGGGCTAGATATGAAAACTATACAAGAATTTTCTATTTTTTCCGGTATATAAAAAACCTTTTAATAATTAGCAATTCTATGCTAAAATAAACCCATGTCACTCTTAACTGTAACAAATTTAAAAAAACGCTTTAATCTCGAAGCGGGTTTTTTTGCTCGCTTCGGGCGTTTTGTGAACGCTGTAAATGATGTGTCCTTCACTATCGGTAAAAACGAAGCTTACGGTCTTGTCGGCGAATCGGGTTGCGGAAAGACTACTACAGCGCGTATGTTGGTGCGTATGTATGATGCGGATTCCGGGCAGATTGTTTATCAAAGTGAAAATTCAAATTTAGATGTCGCAGGTTTAAAGAAAGAAGCGCTCCGTCTTTACCGTGAAAAAGTGCGTTATGTGTTTCAAGATCCCGCTAAATCTTTAAATCCCAGGATGAGCGTTTACGAAGTTCTTGTTTCCGGCTGCCGAAAGCCTTTGAAAAAAAGAGGTGTAAGTGAAAAAGAGCTGCGTCAAAAAGCCGCTGACATTTTGGAAGAAGTGGGGCTTCAGACGGCTGACCTTGAGAAGAGGCCTTCGGAATTTTCGGGAGGGCAGAGGCAGCGTATTTCCATTGCCCGCGCGCTTTTGATGGAGCCTGAGGTTTTAATTTGCGATGAAGTTGTTTCCGCGCTTGATGTTTCCATTCAAGGGCAGATTCTTAATTTGTTACTCGACATCCGTAAAAAAAGGAATATTTCGTTTTTGTTTATCGCTCACGATTTAAAAGTAGCGTGTTACTTTTGTGACCGTATCGGGGTAATGTACAAAGGGGAATTGATGGAAGAAGCGCGTGCCGAAGATTTATATAGCGCGGCTTTGCATCCTTATACTCAGTTACTATTTTCTTCGGCGGCAGGTCTTAACTTAAAAGATACTTTGGAAAAAAATCAATCAGATAATAAAAAAACAGAAACCGAAAATGTTTTACCGGTTTCAATCTCCGGTTCTAATGCAGGAAACTTAATTACAAGTTCATGTTCTTTCGCGCCGCGGTGTCCAAGAGCGTCAGAAAGATGTTTCAGTGGGCATCCTGTTTTATCAGAAGTTAAGACAGGTCATTCTATAAGATGTTTTAATTATAAATAAAAATTGCGTATAACAGGTAATTTAGACAGTCAACTGACAAAAGCCAAGAGCGATTAAAAGCTGCGCCGCAATGTATGTCGTCATGCAAAAAACATAATAAGGTTTTTTCCGGAATGTCACCATCGCTAACGAAGAGTCGGATGCAACGAAACAAAGGCTTCCTGTAAAAACTAAAATTCCAAAGAGACCGCCTTGTGATAAAAATAATTGTAATGAAGAAATCGCCATTATAAGTATGATCGAGGTATAAA
>Ga0209755_10000168_pt1 | contig 122872 bp, 112 predicted proteins | sample TergutCo191P1_FD_187301 | JGI IMG/M metagenome (GOLD analysis project Ga0209755, IMG submission 187301) | Cornitermes sp. P1 segment gut microbial communities from Petit-Saut dam, French Guiana - Co191P1 (SPAdes) (version 2) | ecosystem: Host-associated > Arthropoda: Insects > Digestive...
AATGCGACGCATATCCATGCGAATGCGAAGAAGAAATACCCCCGGTACTATGTCCGGAATGCGACGCATATCCATGCGAATGCGAAGAAGAAATACCCCCGGTACTATGTCCGGAATGCGACGCATATCCATGCGAATGCGAAGAAGAAATACCCCCGGTACTATGTCCGGAATGCGACGCATACCCATGCGAATGCGAAGAAGAAACACCCCCGGTGCTATGCCCGGAATGCGACGCATATCCATGCGAATGCGAAGAAGAAACACCTCCAATTAATGGCGGTGGCGGACAAAACGGTGGCGGCGGACAACAACCCGCACCGGCTCCTGCACCTGCACCCGCACCGGCTCCTGCACCTGCACCTCCTGCGCCACCTGCACCGCCGGCACAAGTACCCGACGCAGACCCGACCCCTGCACCCGCAGTGCGCGAGCCTGTATTGGAAGAAACCATAACCGTAGCCGAGGCAGAAATACAAGCCATACTGGAATCAGCAGAAGACCTCGCAATAGAAGCAGAAGGTATTATCGTCACTATCCCCAACGACATAATAGCAAGCCTGTACGCAGAGCTGGCCGACATGACCGAGCTTAACGTGGAAGTAGCAATAACCCCCGGAGGTTTTGGCGAAACAGGCGACGTAAGCGGCGTTCTGTTTACCGTAGACATCGGTATCCATGTAGGCGACAACGTAGTAGATGAGCTTCCGTCAGCGATTACGATGGCTGTTTCTCTCGAGGATGTAGACCTCGTAGGCATAAACACCCACCGCATAGTAGCTGTTATGGAAGACGGCACAGTAGTAGGCGGCAACTACGATGTAGCCACAGGCATGTTTATATTCGAAACATCGCTGACAGGTTATTTCTCCATCCAATATGTAGAAGAACTCCGCCGTCTAAACGTAGGTATAGAATCCAACCAAATAATAGACCTTGCGGGCAACGCACCCACACAAATCATGGACGTACTTCCGATAGTAGAAAACGGTCGCACGCTCCTACCCATCCGCTTCCTCTCAAACGCCTTGGGCACAGAAATCGGCTGGGACGAAGCAACCAGCACCACCACTCTAACCAAAGACGGCCAAACCCTTGAAATCCCCATAGGCCAAATCACCCCCGAGCTGGCAGCCTTGGGCATGGATACTCCCCCAATCATAGTAGATGGTCGTACCATGCTCCCTGTAAGATTCATAGGCTACTTCTTCGGCGCAGTAGTAGACTGGGACGAAGACACACGCAGCTTTGAAATCATTTTCTAAGTAAAACGAAAAAAAAGGACTTGTGGAAAATCCGCAAGTCCTTTTTTCGTTTGTTGACATCGTCGTATATCATATATATAATTAACCCATAATAAAAAACGGGAGACGCGCTAACGTCCCCCTAACACAACCGCTGTAAAGGCGGTGGGTTTGCTTCAAAGTATATTGTTGAGAATAGCCGACTTGCCCGTGGGAAAAGGGGTCGGCTATTTTTTCGTTAGTTTGATTATCACTATTATCAATCCGATTAATGCGACAAGAAATAATCCAAACGTCAACATAACCATCATGGCGTCATAGGACATCGCGGGTATCACCCCTTTCGGTCGGATAAAAATTCTATCCTCCTTTCGGGAAGCAAACCCTTAAACGTAAAATATTCGTACCGCCTCTTACGCACTGTGCTGGTGGAAGTATAACAAATTTATCCAAAGGACGCAAAAACCCTTGTAATTCGACAACGAGCTTCCTCCGACAGCAAATAACTTCCCGGTAAATACCTCAAATCTATCTCACGGTTAGCGAGCAAAGCCTCGCCGGCCTTTTTTATTATAGACACCACTACGTACATAGCAGGCTTTCCGCTGTTTTTTCCACGCTTTATAAAATCTGTCGGGATGGTTGCAAATTGCCTTGGTGTTAGCTTATCCAAGTTATTGTCCAGCCATATAATTTCTGCATTATGTAAGAAATCCCGCAAATGTGGCGTCCGCACATGCCAAAAGCTCATTTCTGTAAAAAAGTTTGTGTAAGAAAGCTTTGCAATTCTTGCGGAGAGATTAAATTCGGCTGTAGGATGTGTGTTGTTGCCCGCGCCCGCCAGCTCATCATTGTCCGTAAAAATCAAATGCACCCCACTGCGCCGCTCCGCTTCGCGGGAATATGTACAAAAGCCTAAAACATGTCTCACGCCCTCCGGCAAAAATTCATAGATTTTTGCCATCGCAGCACAGGAATAATTATGTTTATCCAAAGCCTCGGGCGGGATACGTACATAAAACTTCTTAGAGTTTACTACAGCCGCCGTCGCGCACCTTGCGAGATATTCAAAATCAATGCTGTCGAAATCCGCGCTGCTCAAAAATTCAGTTTTATCAGGCTCGTGTGGTAGCTTTTCTATTATTTGCAGCTCTCCGCTGCGTGAGCCGTCGTTTTCTTCGCATGATGTCTCAAACTTTGTATCCGACACCTCTGCTGTATCGCCCGCCATTTTAGCAGGTAAAATGTAATTGTGCATGAAAAAAGCTGTTCGTTGCCCCGTAAAATCCGTTGCACTTACAGCTTGGCCTAAAAATATTCTTCCATCAGGCAGGTTAACCAGCGTAATCGACTTGTCCCCGCCGCCGTAAACACATAGCGGGTGCAGCGTCCCTTTCACAAAATCATCTGCCAGCCCCGCCGACTTTGCCACGGTATCATACCCCGCCGTGGTCTTGTAAAGCCCCCGCCGCGCCCGCGTGTACATATGCTGCTCTATCATGCTTCTTCTTGGCCTTCGATGTAGCCGAGGCGGTGCAATAGCCACAAAAACGGCTCATCCACGCGCATTGGTGTAAACGACGCCACGCGTTGGCCTTCCGGCTGTGTTCCCAGCGCGCTTACAGAAAAAAATCCAAGGTCGGAAAACCGCCGCTTTAGCGCGTTGCGGAAATTTGGGTCGGCTTCGCTGATAAAATCTTCTGTGTCATCGTTGATGTCGTAAAATTCCGAGAGGTTAAAGAATTTCTTATGCGTAAAATTCTCAAAAATTTGGCTGTCTGCCTGTATATAATCACCGTCGGCCTGCAAAACCTCCAGCAAATCCGTCTTTGTAAGCACCACGGCCGTCGGGATTTCCGATACGCCGCCGCCCTGCTTGTAAATATAGTCTTCCACAAGCCCGCTAAGCACATCCGCAGGCTCATCCAAATTGCCCAAATCAAAATCCAGCCCGTTTTTTAGCATTATTTTCTTACCGATACTCCTGAATTGCAAAGGGTCCACCAAAAATAAAATTCCCGACGAGTTGCGGATATGCGCGGCATAAATATCCATATAAGCCGTGTCCACCATGCCCTCGCCTGCCACGTCAAAAAACGCGATATTAATTTCGGGCTTAGTCTCGTCCGAGAAAGAAAACGTAAATATAAACGGCTCCTGTTGTTTTTCCTTTTGCGTGGGATTAAGAAGCATTCCATGCTCAATCAGCGGGTCCTCGTATTCGAATTTAAACTTACGCCCCATCTCGTTGTTAATCGGCGTGCAAAAAATAGGAAAATTTCGCGGCGTAATCGTCTTTAGCGTATGAATCAGGCTCGTCAAATAAACCGACTTGCCCGACTGAGAAGCCCCCACCACAGAAATCACCGTACCGGGCGAAAACCCCGCGCTCTGCGGGATATCATTATGGCAAAACGGGCAAATCCGCCGCGTGGTTACGTTGTTATAGTCGTCCTTGAGTGAAGAAAGCACCCCGCGATGATAGCCCTTATTGGCCTCGTTAAACTCATCGGGGTCGAGTGCGACGGCTAATTCTCCCGCCGTATCCATATGAAAACGCGCACGGTATTCATCCAAAACATCGTCGTACCGAGCTTGGTATCCTTCTGCGTCCAATGACTCCAACGCCCTAAACATCACACGGTCATGGGTAAAGTTTTTAAAGCAATATAAACAAACAATTTCGTGCGTTTTATCCATTTTTACGCGCTCCAGCGCGTCTTTTTTCCGCTTAAAAAGTCCCATAATTTCAGTCCCTCCGAAAGTAATCCATGCCCCATAGTATCACATTTATTAAGAGTATATAACGCGGAGTTTTGTTCGCTTATGAATATATTAAGGCTCTCGCCAAAATCCGCCTTTACAACACGCATTATCGGCATACCCGCAACGAGCTTTTCTCCGAAAAAATAGGTGTATCCCTCGTTTTTTGAATAACAAATGATATCCTCCGCTACATCATAGCGGGAAGAAAGCGCGAGTTCGAAAAACCCGTTTTTTTTCGTGACTAAATAGTCAATGACGGTTTTGCAAATATGCTCGGCGCGGTTTTCGCCATGGGGCTGCTCGACCAAAGTCCGCGACCCGGCTACCAAAAACGGATATATATAATATGTAAAAATCCCGGGCTTTTTTTTAATCACATACCCGCCGAGCTTTTTGTACTCCTGCGCAGTAAACAGCTTTCCGTCGGCAAGGCTCTCCGTTGCGTCCTGCGGAAAAATATAAACCTGCTCCACCTCGGGCGGCCAGTGCCATGTTATCCTAACGCTGTCGTCACCCTCCAAACACCGCACGTTTTTTATCGCCTTGTCCGCTTCCGAAAACTGCATACCACCGCTCCTGCGTTCCGTCATATTTATATTCTATCGCGCAAGTCCTATTAATATTCCGCTGATTTTAAAATCCCTTCCAGCCCTGCAATTACATGGCTTGGGACGCTTTTTTCAAAATCATCCGAAGCGCATTTGTAAAAAATATCCCGTACCAATGCCGTAAACATCAATGTCTGCTCGATAGGCATACTGTCTGCCATGCGTAGCTCAATTCGGTTTTTTAGCCTCACATGCGGGAATGCCATGGACGTGATATGTTCGATATCCTCGAGGGTAAGCAGCTTGTCCGCAAAAATTTCACGATTAGGCTTGTTTCCTGTGTAAACCGCCTCGTTTTCTCGCAAAATAAAAATCGGCGGCATGTCGTAGATGTATTTTGCATAATCCGTAAAACTCATATTAAGCGAATTCTTTGGCGGTAAAACACGGGCAGGGTCTACGTTTTTCCATATAAAATCGCGCAGTGCTTTTTTATCGTAGGGCGCGCCTTCAAAAACCTTTGACCTGTCAAATAAAAACGATAAAACAGGGGTTAAAAGGCAGGCAATACGGTATTTTATTCTAAAATCATCCTCGCTTTTGTAGTCGATATTAACCTGCGCACTTGCCGTTCCCCTCATCATATATAAACCATGTGTGCCGGTGCTTTTAAAATGCTCATCCATGTACTCATAGCGTTTTTTAGGTATCAGCGGCATATCCGCCGCCTTGCTGACGGGGTGATAACCCGCGCAAAAAAGCTCGCAATCCATTTCTTCCAAAATGGGTGCAAGCGTGGTTGTAAAGTGATTGTAAATATCGCGGATTTCCGTGATAAAGGGCGATGGGTGTATGCTTATTTCCATTTGTGCCGCAGGCTCCAGGGTGATATCGGCGTTGCTGCCGGTGATTCCTATGATACGACCTTCCGACATAATCGCTTCGCCATACAGCGGCTGTAATCGTTGCAAAATTATCTCTAAACCGTTTTCGTAAGCAAGGGATTTTCTCGTTTCTTTATTAATTACAAAATGCTCAAGCTCTACTCCCAGTAATTCTTCCTTTTTGCAGCCGCTTTCAAAGTATTCTACCAAAGCTGCGAGGTTTTTACTTTCCATTGCTAAATCTCCATGTGTCTCTGCACATATCTTCCAATGTTTTTTCCGCTTTAAAGCCCAACGCCTTTGCCGCTTTGGAAGAATCCGCATAGCATGTGGCAATATCGCCGGGACGCCGCGCCGCGATAGAGTAGGGGACTTTTACGCCATTTACCCGCTCAAAGGTGTTAATCAGCTCCAAGACAGAAAATCCGCGCCCCGTTCCCAGATTAAATGCTTCGCAGCCCGTATTTTTAGCCGCGTAATCCACGGCCTTTACATGTCCGTCCACTAGGTCGAGTACGTGGATATAATCACGCACACCCGTACCGTCGGGGGTATCGTAATCATCTCCCGTTACGGTGAAATTTTTGAGACGCCCGTCCAAGGCCTGCACTATGCGAGGCATTAAATTATTTGGTATGCCGTTGGGGTCTTCTCCGATAATGCCGCTTTCATGCGCGCCTACGGGGTTAAAATATCGCAGCAAAACCACCGACCAGTCCTTTTCCGCAGCACAAACGTCGCGCAGTATCTGCTCGCACATAAACTTTGTCCAGCCGTAGGGATTTGTGCAGCCCAAGTCCATGGTTTCCACCAGCGGCATTTCATTTCCGTTTTTGTAAACCGTCGCAGAAGAAGAAAAAATAAACCGCTTAACGCCATATTTTTTCATCATCTTGCATAAGTTTAATGTAGAATTCAAATTGTTATTATAGTAAGCCACAGGCATGGCCACAGACTCCGGCACGGCCTTTAGCCCCGCAAAGTGAATGACACAGTCGAAGCTATGCTCCATAAAAACTTTTTCCGTCGCGCTTTCGTCGCATAAATTTACCCTATAAAAAGGAAGAGATTTGTTTGTAATTTTTTCCACTCGGCTAATGGCGTCTTTGCTGCTGTTGGACAAATTATCTGCGCAAACCACTTCGTAGCCTGCCTCCAACAACGCCACACATGTATGGCTACCGATATAACCCGCGCCGCCTGCTACTAAAATTTTCATATAAAACCCTCCGTTGACAAACTTCATACTTTTGTCAAGTATAACACCATTTTGTGTAAAACGCCAAAACTTTAATTAGTACAAATATTGTAGAGCCTTGCTATGTGCGATTTTATATATTCTGGTATGATTTCCAACAAGATATTAACGAATTTTACAAATATTTTATTGCATTAGTATTACAACCATGCTAAAATGCCAAACAGTTTAAAAGGTTGTTGGGCAAAATCACAAATATGGGGGTTAGCATATGAGCGGAAACTTCGCAGAACATAGGAGCAAGATTATCTTTTTTGTTGTAGTAATAGCGGCTTTTGTCGCCTTCTTTACGTTAAGGACGGAAGGGCCGACGCTTCGCTTTAGGGACAGCGGCACTATTTATATTCCCGCATTCCATCAGGAAGGCAGCTACGCCGCGTTTTTGAGCTATCATGCAAATACGCCGAGAGGCTCTGTGCCTGTGGAGGTTGATATTTTTAGCCCAACCGCAGGTTACAACTTCTCCATAATCCCCGATTTTGAAGGCAGACGTGTACTTAGGACAGAAGAATACTCCTACGTAGAGTTTACGGTAAACGTACCTGCGGCGGGGCTGTATACAATTTATGCGGAATATTTCCCAATCGTAGGCGAAGGTGCGCGTGGCATAGACATAGCGCGTATTTTGTATATTAACGGCGAAGTCCCCTTTACCGGTGCGGAGCTTATTACCCTGCGTCGTGTATGGGGTTCGGCAGCACCTATCCGCGACGACGGAAGAGGCAACCAAATCCGCCCGCCGCAAATCGAGCTTCCTCGCTGGGAAAGTAAACACCTCACAGACCGTCTGGGCTTTTTTACCGACCCTTATCGCTTCTTTTTTGAAGCAGGCACAAATACAATCAGATTTGTTGGCATTAACGAGCCGCTTGCACTCAGCTCCCTCACTCTCGTACCTGCCACCGAAATACAAACCTATGCAGAATTTAGAAGAGACACCACTCTTCCCGTAAACACAAGCGATTTTTATGTGCGTGTACAGGGTGAGGAGTCTACATTCCGTTCTTCTCCGAGCTTATTCCCTCTTTTTGATAACTCCAGCGGGATTACAGACCCGCCGAGTGTTGCACTCATTACGCTAAACATGATAGGCGGCACGCCGTGGCGTGTGGCGGGTCAATGGATTGAATGGGAAGTAGAAGTGCCGGCAGACGGTCTCTATCGTTTTTCCATGTCCACACGCCAAAACTATAACAGGGGATTTGTTTCTCACCGTACGCTCAGCATAAACGGCCAAACTCCGTTTGCGGAGGTATCTGCGATTCCATTCCGTTTTAACAATAGCTGGGAGCTTAGCTCGCTGCAACAAGAAAACGGCGACTATCTGCTCATCCCTCTAAATGCGGGCACAAATACAATCCGTATGTATGCAACCCTCGGAGAACTCGGCGAAATCATCGACGCCCTACTCGCCAGTGTACAACGCCTAAACCTAATCTACCGCGAAATCCTTGTAATTACAGGCCCCGAGCCGGACCCACTGCGTGACTACCGTCTACACTACGCACTCCCACATGTAATGGAAATGATTTACTTCGAAACAGGCGTACTCTACGGATTGTTACAAGACATGGAAGCCTTTCTCGGTGAGCGCAACGAGCATACCGCCGTAATAAACAGAATCGTACAGCAGCTCGACCTGTTCTATGCCCGCCCAAACCGTATCCCTACGTCTTTGGTAAACTTCCGCCAAAACATTTCATCCTTCGCAAACACATGCAGAGAACTCACCGAAGGCCCTCTTGATATCGACTTCTTTATAATAAGCGGCACAGGCGCGGAGCTTCCCGAAGTCCGCGAAACATTCTTTACCCGTGCTTCCCATGAGGTACGTGCATTTGTGGCAAGCTTCACCCACGACTTCGACAACATCGGCCAAGTACACGAAGGCGCAAACGTATTGGAAGTATGGATTCCCACAGGCCGCGACCAGGCCACCGCAATGAAAACCCTGATAGACGATACCTTCACACCGGAAACAGGAATAGGCGTAAACCTTCGTCTTGTGGCACAGGCGGCGGTGCTTCCCGCTATCGTAGCGGGCATAGGCCCTGACGTTGTGCTTAGTATGCCCGTCAATACCCCTGTAGAATATGCCTTCCGTAATGCCGTGGTAGACCTGTCGCAGTTCCCGGGTTTTCACGAAGAAGTATACGACCGCTTCCACCCCAGCATGTGGGTGCGCTTAGGCTATCAAGGCGGAGTCTTCGGGATGCCCGAAACACAGATTTTCAACTTGATGTTCTACCGTCACGATGTTTTGTCGGAGCTTGGCTTTGACCCGCCGGAAACCTGGAGTGATATTTTAGCAATGATGCCAATTCTTCAGCGTAATAACCTTGCCATCGGCATACCCCCCATCGGTAACCCGATGAATCCCGATATCACAGGCTTTATGACACAGCTATATCAGCGCGGCGGCTTCCTTTACAACGACGACCTTTCCCGCGCAAGGCTGGATGACGAACCTGCGGTAGCCGCCTTCGAAGCATTCACGCGTTTCTTTACGCACTTTGGCTCGCCGGAATTTTTTGACCCCGCGACACGCTTCCGCAGCGGCGAAATGCCGATTGTATTCCAACCATTTACGATGTTTAACACACTAAGCGTTTTCGCGCCGGAAATTTACGGCCTTTGGAATTTCGCACTAATGCCCGGTTACGACCATATGACACCCGTATATTTCGAAGGGCGCGGAGGTTATTACAGAATTCATCACACCGTTCCCGATTGGGGTGACGCGGCGTTTATAGTGCAGGCAAGCGAAATGCAGGACGATGCATGGCAATTCCTAAAATGGTGGACATCGAGAGACACACAGCTACGCTTCGGCCGCGAGATGGAATCCATCATGGGTGAAGCCGCACGTTTCCCCACAGCTAACATGGAGGCATTCCAAAGCCTGCCATGGAGTTCCGCACAATTGGCGGTGCTAAACGAGCAGCGCGACTGGATACTCGGCACGCCGGAAGTACCCGGTGGCTACTATGTAAACCGTCAGCTAATCAACGTAATCCGCCGCGTAGTAAGCGATAACCTAGACACCCGAGAAACATTGCTCGACGTAAATATAGTGATAAACCGCGAGCTTATAAACAAACGCCGCGAGTTTGGATTAGAATAACGAAGTTATGAGAATCACTTTTTAGGAGGCAGATTATGGAGAACGCAGCCGTAAAATCAACGCCATATCAACGCTATCGAGCAAAAAAGAAAGCAATACGGGCGCATACATGGCTGGAGATTAAAAAGCACAGAGTATTGTACCTGTTCTTATTACCTTTCCTGCTGGTATTTGCGACGTTTACATTAGCACCCGTGGCGATGTCGCTTGGGCTAAGCTTCACATACTTTAATGTATTGGAGCCGCCGCGCTTCATAGGCTTTCAAAATTATCTTAATTTATTCCTCTCCGACGATATTTTCCTTATTGCATTGCGCAACACCTTGATTTTGGCCATTATCACAGGCCCCGTGGGTTATATATGCGCATTCCTTTTTGCATGGTTTATTAATGAGTTGCCGCGTTTTATTCGCGCATTTGTTACACTTGTTTTTTACGCGCCTACGATAGCAGGCTCGGCGTTTCTTATATGGGCTCTTATCTTTACAGGCGACGCACAAGGCTATGCAAACGCGATTCTTATGAACTTGGGTATCATCCATGAGCCAAATCAATGGTTGACTGACGCAACCTACATGATGCCCGTTATCATAATAGTAGTGCTATGGATGAGTCTTGGCGCAGGATTCCTCGCATTCATAGCAGGTCTCTCCACCATAGACGAAGCCCTGTATGAAGCAGGTCTCGTAGACGGCGTAACAAACCGCTGGCAGGAACTATGGTTTATCACACTGCCAAACATGCAAGGTATGCTTATGTTTGGTGCGGTTATGGCAATCATGGCGAGCTTTGCCGTAGGCGAGGTTACGCAAAACTTGGCAGGCTTCCCATCCACCGACTACGAGGTACACACCATTGTAAACCATCTGGTAGACTACGGCGCAATCCGCTTCGAAATGGGCTATGCGTCGGCTATAGCAACAGTGTTATTTGTAACAATGATTTACACAAAGATATTGGTCGGCAAATTCATAAGTAAAATAGGACAATAAGGGGGATAGCATATGACTACTGTAATGAGCCACAAAAGGCAAAACGAAAGAATAAACATGAAAAAACGCAACAGAAGCTCGCGTGCGGTGCGCAAACCAAATCGTTCTCTCGGCGGCGATATATTCATATGGTTTATCCTTGCACTTTTTGGAATATTTTTCGTGTTTCCTCTTGTGTTCCTGATAAACAATGCCTTTAAACCGCTGGACGAAATTTTCATTTTCCCGCCTAATTTGTGGGTTATTAACCCGACAATGGGTAATTTGCAGGACTTGTTTATCATCATGTCCCGCTCATGGGTTACATTTACCCGCTACGTGTTTAACACTGTGTTTATCACAGCCGCAGGCACTATCGGGCATTTGCTTGTGGCCTCCATGGGTGCTTTTGCGGTTAGTAAATACGAATTCCCGGGCAGTAAATTTTTCTTCGGGCTTATCATTACCACTCTTATGTTTAACCAATTTGTTATGCAGATTCCAAACTTCCTTATTCTTGCGCAGTTAAATTGGATAGACACCTACTGGGCGGTAATAATCCCCGCATTTGGTATGCCGATGGGCTTCTTCCTTTTGAAGCAATTTATGGACACAATTCCCGTTTCGCTGGTAGAATCCGCAAAAATCGACGGCGCAAACGAATGGTATATCTACTCGCGCATAGTAATGCCGCTGGTAAAACCCGCGTTGCTTACTGCCATGGTATTTGCGGTACAGGCACTGTGGAACAACCCGCAGTCTTTGCTTATATACACGGAGCAATTAAAAACACTGCCGCTTGCGATTTCGCAAATCATCGGTAGCCCGCACGCGCCAAACATAGCACGTATGGGTGTAAACGCCGCAGGTATGCTGGTAATGGTAGTCGTGCCTATTATCATATTTATTTTTGCACAAAGTAATATCTTAAAAACCATGGCTAGCTCAGGCATTAAGGAGTGATGGATTTATGAAAAAATTTATCTGTTATGTACTTGTTGCAATTCTGTTTGCGGGTATGCTTCCCGCTACGGCGTTTGCGGCGATGGGCAGAAGTTACACGTATTCCTATAATGAGTGGGGTGCGCCAATCCCTTCGCCCGACGTTTATTTTGTGAGTGCGTACATTTTGGGACAGCATCTGTACTTTAACGGCGAAAACATCGGCGCGTTTCTTTCGCCGCAGGACATCCATGTGCATGGTAATTTGCTGTATCTGGCGGATTCCGGCAATCACAGGATTATTATTATAGAATTTTTCGAGGACACAACCTTCGAGGTAATTGATATCATAACATCCGTCAATCACAATGGCGCGCAAACAACCTTTAGAAATCCGCATGGTATTTTTGTGTCCCCATGGTATGCCAACTATGGGCAAATTTGGATTGCCGACACAGAAAATCACCGCATTTTACACATGGACGAAAACTGGAACGTATTAAACGAAATCCTACACCCGGGTATCTACGGTATCAGCCAGCTGGCCCCCGACAGTGATTTTTTCCCGACCAAGCTTGCGGTAGATTTTTCCGGAAGGCTTTTTGTGCAGGCGCGGGCGGTAAATCGTGGGTTTATGGAGTTTGACCGCTACGGTGGTTTTGCGGGCTACATGGGTGCGCCTCCTGTAGAGATTACTCCATGGGATCAAATTTGGCGTTTTATAGCTACACAAGAGCAGCGCGAGCGTAGGCTTTTGAATGTGCCTGTAGAATATAATAATTTATCAATCGACGACGAAGGCTTTATTTTTGGAACGATTTCTCAAGTAACAGATGAACTGCAACCCGTTGTAAGATTAAATATGATGGGCGATGATGTACTTATCCGTAACGGTTGGGCATATCCTGTAGGCGATTTGTGGTACGGGCAGGGCGGAGACCGCTCCGGGCCGAGCATGTTTGTTGCCGTTACCGCATTGCCAAATGGCAACTATGTAGTTTTCGACCGTAACCGTGGGCGGCTTTTTGCATATGATACGCAGGGCAACCTGCTGTTTGTATGGGGCGGACCCGGTCCCCGCGAAGGCTTTTTTACCATGCCTGCGGCATTGGATAATATGGGCTTTACGTTATTCGCGCTGGACGCGGGTATCGGTGCAAACAATGCCGCGCTTACCCGTTTCGATTTAACAGATTACGGCGCGTTAATAAATAAAGCATTAGAAATGTACCATCGTGGCTTGTATGAAGAAAGCTATCACCTCTGGCATGACGTACTGCGCATAAACGGTAACTTTGGTATGGCTTATATAGGTATTGCCCGTGCTTTGCTTCGCCAGGGCTACTACCGTGACGCTATGGAGTTGTTCCGCTACCAAAACGATAATATTAACTTTGGGCGTGCTTTTGGCTTTTACCGTAGGATATGGATGGAAGACCATTTTTGGATATTTGTGGTTGTTGTAGCCACATTGGCCATTGTCCCGCCGACGGTTAAAAAGATAATAAAAGTGCGAAGGGAGATAAGAGAGTCATGACATCCGTGAGAAAAAGTTTTCAAAGCGAAGGCTTTAAGCGCTATATTGATAGCTTAAAATTTGCCCTTTACACATGCCGCAGGCCGCTGGACGGCTTTTGGGACTTGGTGCATGAAAAGCGCGGTAGCCTAGCCGCTGCGCATACCATTGTAATATTATTTATCCTTAATCAAATCGTGTATCTTACGCAGAGTAATTTTATATGGATAAATATTCCTCTGGAGTCCTTTAGCTCGGTGTTTGTTTTAATAAATATACTCGGGTCTATGCTTTTGTTTTCGCTTGCAAACTGGTGTTTGACGACGCTGTTTGACGGCAAGGGTCGCATATCCGACATTTATATGGGTTATGCGTATGCATTGGTTCCGCAGCTTATTATACGGTTTGCCCTTACATGGCTAAGCCATATCGTAACATGGGACGAAATTATGATTTTGGTAGTGCTGTGGCGTGTGAGCGATTTATGGTTTTATATTCTGATTTTATGCGCCATGAAGCAAATCCACGATTACAGCTTTGGCAAGGCGGTGCTCACTACCATAATAAGCCTTGCGGCTATGGGTATTATGGTGTTTATATTCCTTATGTTTTTTGCCGTGGTAAGTGACGGTGTCGCTTATTTCTATTCCCTTGGGCAAGAAGCGTTGTTTAGAATGAGACGAGGGTAAGGGGGACTATTATGAAAAAATTAACTTTGTCGTTTTGGATGATGGTTTTGCTGGTCGTTTTTACAGGCTGTGCCACCCGTGTAAGGGATGGCGGCGAAATCCTGATTTTTGGCGGGCATGATAATGTGCCGCCTGTAGTTCACATCGAAAATGAGTATTTGCGGTTGGAATTTTTAACGGAGACCGCAGAAATTGTGCTGACAGACCGTGCCACGGGTGATGTTTGGCGTTCCACCCCACCGGGGATTGCGTACGCGCCAAATACCGCAGCAATCGAGCGGTTTTATGCGCAGAGTTTGTTTGTGTTGCATTTTGAGAGAAGGACGGGCGCGGGGCAACCCCATGACGCATATCGTTTTTCTGTGCGCACAGGCCGTTTTGAGCATGAGATTATAGGTAATATGATGGAGCTGCGTTTTACCGTGGGCGACATCGTGGAGACTTTCCACATCCCCGACGCAATATATGAAGAAAGATTATACGAATTTTTGGATTTAATGGACAGACGCGCGAGAAATGCTGTGTTAAACGAGTTTACCCCGATTTCACTGGGGGAATTGCCACGTGGGATGTCACGCTCCGATGCAATTGCGTCTTTCCCGTCATTGGAAGACGGCGCGATTATTTATACGCTTAATGCAGACGTGCCTGCCTTCAGACTGGAGCGCGTACAGGAAAACCTGCGCGAAGTCGGCTACACATACGAGGACTGGCTTGCAGATATGGCGCATTTTAATGTAGCTACAGAAATGACACGTGCGGCCTTTAACCTTATCATGCGTTTTGAGCTGGACAGAAATAACATGGTGCTAACCATTCCGATGGAGGAAATCACCTACGTGCCGGAGTTTATGCCTACGAGCCTTTGGGTAATGCCGTATTTTGGTGCGGGTCGCGGTATGGAGGACGGGTATCTGTTTGTACCTGACGGCTCGGGTTCTATTTTGTATTTTGATTCTATGCGCCATACGCAAAGTCTTTTCTTCAGCAATATATACGGCTGGGATGAGGCGATTGTGCGTGATGCTATTTTGCATGACAACCGCACGGCCTTCCCGGTGTTTGGTGTTTACAGAGAAGGCGCGACATTTGCGGGCATTATAGAAGAAGGCTCGGCATATGCTTCTATCCGTGCGGAGGTTGCGGGTATGGGTTCGCCGTACAGCCGCGTTCATCCTGTTTTCCGTTTATTGCATGGTGTTCCGCTGGATGTGCAGGGGCGTTCCAACGACTCCATGTATATGCATGAATGGGAGCTTCCGCGAGAGGATATCGTAATCCGCTATGTTATCCCACGCGGTGACGGCTATGTTGGTATGGCACACGCATACCGCGAATTTTTGCAGGAGCGTTATCCTTGGCTTAATCAGCGAGTAAGTGAGCCTGTAAACGCTATGGTGGAATTTTTGGGTGCGGCATTGTCGCCGCAGCATATTTTGGGCTTTCCTGTTGACCGTCCGTTCCCGCTTACCACATACAACCGTGCGGCAGAAATAATGGAGACATTACACGGCTTTGGATGGCGCGATGTGCATGTAAAAATGCGCGGTGCGCATAATGATTCCATAGACCATATAGTGCCTACGAGTTTGGATTTGATTTCACAGCTTGGCGGCAGACGCGGTTTTGAAAATATGGTAAGCACCGCCGACCGCCTCGGCTTTGAATTTTATCTGGAAGCAGATTTCCTAAGAATGCGCGGAGACGCGTGGTTTGATGGCTTTAGCCCAATGCGCGATGCTGCTCGCCAAGCCAACAGGGAGCGTGTGGCACATGCGGGATTTAGCCCCACGTATTTTGGGCCGCTTGGTACGGGTAGCTGGCTTGCCGACCCGATTATCCTTGCCAGCCCGGAATTTATGATTAACACCGCACAAAATTTTGTAAACGAAGCCTCCGGCAGAAATGTAAATAATATCGCATTCCGCTGTATGGCAAGTGCGCTTGCCGGGGACTTTAATGAAGATAACCACGTAACACGCGAAGCCTCGATGCATATGCGCGCAGAGTTCCTTTCCGGCTTGCGCGACAACGGTACGGGTGTTTGGCTAAATTACGGATTTTCGTTTGGTGTGCCTTTTGCGGATGTAATTACGGGAATGCCGCTTAGCGACCAAGGTTTTAACATTACGGATAATTCTGTGCCGTTTTATCAGATTGCGTTGCATGGGTTAGTGCCGTTTGCGGGCGTTCCGCTAAACCTTGCAGAAGATAATTCCTATCACTTTTTGCGGAGTATCGAAAGCGGCGCGTCGTTGTTTTTCAGCTTTATGGATGTGCCTACCGCGGATTTGCTTGTTACGCGCTACCGCAGATATTTTGCAAACGAATTTGAACGCTGGGCATATGTAGCAAACGACCTTTATCAAAGTCATGTTGCAAACTTTGGACATTTGTACAATCAGCTAATCACCGACCATCAGATTTTAAACCGCGACGGTGTTACCGTTACCGTTTATGAGGATGGTACACGTGTGTATGTAAATACTATGATGGTAGATTTTGTAACCGACGCAGGTGTAGCAGTCGGCGCAAGGTCTTACGAAGTTAGAAGGTAGGTGAGGAGCAGTGTCTAAATCTAAGGCAAAACCCGCGAGGCGCGGGATGACTATGGCGGGCAAAAACGCCTTATCGGGGTATATATTTATCCTTCCGTTTGTAATTGGGTTTATCGCTTTTATGGCGTACCCACTTTATCAGGCTATACGCATGGCATTTTCCGATGTGCGACTTCTTCCTGCGGAAAGCACCTTTAGCTGGACATGGACGGGACTCCATAATATGAATCGCGCGTTTACAGTGGACGCGGATTTTACGGAGGCCATGGTGGTAGAAATCCTCGCTATGGTATATATGGTCCCTGCGATTTTGGTTTTTAGCTTATTTATTGCGGTGCTGTTAAACAGGAAGTTTACCGGGCGCGGGTTTGTGCGTGCGATTTTCTTTTTGCCTGTTATACTGGCAAGCGGTGTGCTTGTTGGTATTGAAACAAACAACTCACTGCTGGATGCGGTTTCTCAGCAAATCCAAGACCAAAATGCAATGCGAGCGGGGATAACCGGCGTTATTGAGGACATGATGGATAACCTCGTAGGCGGTGCAGGCATAGGCGACTTTTTTGAGTATATATTAGAAATTATTAACCAGATTTATTCGATAGCCATGGCGAGCGGTATTCAGATATTGATATTCCTTGCGGGATTGCAGACAATTAACCCAAGTATTTACGAGGCCGCCAGTATCGAAGGCGCGACGGGCTGGGAAAATTTCTGGAAGATTACATTCCCGATGATTTCCCCCATGATTCTCGTGGTAGTTGTTTACTCCATCATTGACTTTATGGTGCGTACCGACGGCGAAGTAATGGATATGGTATACGTGCAAATGACGCAGATGGGTGACTTTGGGTACGGCGCGGCTCTTGCTATGATTTTCTTTGTTGCCATCGCTGCTATATTGGCGTTTTGCGGGTTAATAATTTCAAGGTTGGTGTTCTATTATGACTAGTGTGAGTTCGGCAAGACCGGAAAAACAAAAGGGAGCGATAGGCAGATATCTGGAGCGTAACCGCGCTACGGATAACAACTATCTGCTAAAGCGTGATGTTGCGCGTATTTCTGTTGCGATTTTTACTACGGTTTTACTTTTTGGGCTGTGCTTCCTTATTTTACAGCCCTTGTTCCATCAGTTTTCTAACAGCATAATGAGCAGGGACGATTTGTTTGACCCTACGGTAATTGCGATTCCGCGTGACGCTACGCTGGATAACTACCGCCTTGCCATGCAACTTATGTCTTATTGGACGTCGCTTTTTAACACAATTTGGGTGACTGCACTGGTTGCTGTTTTGCAGATTGTGGCTTGTACGCTGGTGGCTTATGGCTTTGCGAGGTTTGAGTTCCCGCTTAAAAAATTCTGGTTTGCCTGTGTTATCCTTACAGTGCTTGTTCCGCCGCAGGTTTTGCGTGTGCCTTTGTTCCTAAACTTTCACTTTTTTGATATGTTTGGGATAATAACGCTAATCAACGGCGAGCCGCTTATGCTAACAAATACCCTTAGCGGGTATCTGCTACTGTCGGCTACAGCCATGGGCTTGCGTAACGGTTTGTATATCTTTATGCTGCGCCAGTATTTTAGAAACATGCCCAAGGAGCTGGAAGAATCAGCTTGGGTAGATGGCTGCGGTAAGCTGCGTACCTTTGTGCAAATAATGCTGCCGGATGCTGTGCCTATGCTTGTTTCTTGTTTCCTTTTCGCGTTTGTGTGGCAGTGGACGGACGGGTTTTTCAACTCCATGTTCCTGCGCGGTTATAACGTAATGAGTGTGCAAATGGCGGCACTCGGTGATACGTTTAACTTCCATTATATACGCCAGGTAGCTGCCGCTACGGGTACTCACGGCGCAGCACCACCTATCGCGCTAATGGAGGCGATGATTTCTACGGGCGTGCTGCTGGGCGTTGTACCTGTTGTAATTATCTACCTCTTTGCACAGCGTTTCTTTGTAGAAAGCATCGGCCAAAGCGGCATAAAAATGTAGCACCTGCGGTGCGGCAACACGCCTTAGGCGATTTAATGATTACTAGCCCTCGGGCTTTTAATAAACGCGCAAAGCGCGCCCCGCAACGAAGTCGAGCGAAGCTCGACGGAGTGAGGAAGCGTAGCCGGGTTTTTCCCGGTGGAGCGGCGGGGTAGTAGGGGCGTAGCCCCTACCAAAACAGAAGGGAGAAAAAAAATGAAAAAAAATTGGAAGCTAATGCTTTCGGCACTTTTGTTGGTGTCTATACTTGCTTTATCTGCATGTGGAGGCAACAACAACGAAGTAGGCGGAGGAGACCAGCCCCCCGCAGCAAATGGCGGCGGTGGAGACGGCGGCCAACAAGTGGCGGATACACCCCCCGAGCGCGACCTCGGAGGTTTGCAAATTAATATTGCACAGTGGTGGACGGATGAATGCTCCGATACAATAGAGCCTGATTCGTTTGCGGAACGCGCACGTTGGGATGACAGACGTGCATTGGAAGAAAGATACAACTTTAGAATGCGCTATGTGCGCTATGGTAGCTGGCACGATGTGCGTGACGATGTACAACAAATGCTTTTGGCACAAAACAGAGATTATCAATTTTGGGTTGTAGAGCCTACATGGTTTGCTACCCACCACAGACAAGGGCTTTTTGCTCCGATACCCGAGCATTTCTTTGATGATGAATTTGGTATCGAATGGAATCACAGCTTGATAGACGCTACACGCCGCGACGGTAATCCGCATGGTTTTGCACATGGCGTAGCTATGGCGGGCGGCGTTTACTTTAACATGCGCCTTCTTGAGCAAGCAGGCCAACCCCGTGACCTTCCGTTTACATTACAACGTGACAACAACTGGACATGGGACACATTTACCGAGCTTGCGCGTCACCTTTCTATTGACGAGGACGGCGACGGAATCATCGACACATGGGCGATTACGACATTCCATACGGATATGTTGGCACATGCGCTTGCTTCCAATAACGCGGCTTATGTAATGGTAGACCCTGCTACCGGTCAATTTGTAAACACATCTAACACAGACGGCTTCCGCGAAGCTATCGAATGGATGGTATCACTGCGCGACGAAATGCTGGTTATGCACGAAGACGACGTAGGCGGCGAATGGAACGTTTTCATCCAAATGTTTAACGACGGCCAAGGCGCAATGCGTATCGCGGGCAACTATGTAGCCGGTAACATTATCGGTGAGTTGGCCGACGACTGGGGCTTTGTAGCATTCCCACGCGGGCCGCGCTCCGACCGTCACTATGCCTGGGTTAGTCAAAACATTAACATTATCCCGCATTTCTACAGCGCGGACGAGGTTGATAATTTCATGTGGGCCATGCAACGCTGGATTAGGCCTCTCGAAGACGACGACCCGGACGACTGGATTGACGAAAACATGACAAACCACCGCGACCCACGCTCTGTAGAAGAAACGATGATGTACTTTACACGTAATTCCGACCTGCAAATCATGCCGGCGCACTTGTTTATGCCCGGTCTTGGTCAAAGGCTTGGCGAAAACTTTGCATGGCGTCTATGGGTTGGTAACGACCCCGCCGTTATCATCGAAGAAGCACAGCTTGTATGGGGTGCATTTATTGATGACCTTAACAATATGTAAAAAATAGTATGGGGGGAGGTTATCATCCCCCTTAGCTACATAACAAACTAAGGAGGAGTTTATATGGTTACATGGGATTTGAGTTTGCCGTCTTTGTGCAGGGCTTTTGAGAAGTATTTTAAGATTGGTAATATCTTAGCGCACAAGGATTGGGAAGAAGCAGACACGTTAGAAATGTTTAAGCACCATTACAACGCACTAACGCCCGAGAATTGTATGAAGCCTGAGTATATGTCTAAGGCTAAGGGCGAGTATTTTTTTGACAACATAGACAAGCATGTAGATTTTGCCGAAAAAAACGGTATGGATATGATAGGGCATACATTTGTATGGCACGCGCAATCTGCGCTTTGGCTTAATCGAAACGAGGACGAGACGCCCGTTACCCGTGCAGAAGCGCGGGCAAATATGGAGGCATTTATCAAGGAGTACGCGGGGCGTTACAGCGGAAAGATTCATTCTTGGGATGTAATTAATGAGGCATTTATAGATAGTGGCGGCGAAGAGCCGTTTAAGGGTAGCTGGCGCAGTTATATACGGCGCGAGACGGATAATCCCCGAGCGGTTGGGCATTGGTTTTTGGCATATGCCAACGGCGCGGACGTCGCAAAGGGCGAGTGTGGCTCGGACTATGTTTTCGACTCATTCTATTTTGCGCGTAAGTACGACCCTAAGGCGATTTTATATTACAATGACTATAATGAAGAATTTGACCATAAATGCACGATAATACCGCAGATGGTAAATGAAATAAACGAGCAATGGAAAAAGCACCCGGAATACGACGGACGTATGCTAATAGAAGGAATCGGAATGCAGAGCCATCATAACCACCAGCACACCGACATAGAAAGAATCCGCCGCGCACTGGAAGCATTCATCAAAACAGGCGCGAAAATCTCCATCACAGAAATGGACTTTACCTTCGGCTCATCGGCCGAGCCTGCAAATCCCCTTTCTCCCGAAAACGCGGCAAAACAAACGGAAATGTATGTGGAGCTGTTTAAGCTTTACATGGAGTATTCCAAGCATATCGAACGCGTTTCTTTCTGGGGGACTAACGACTTAAAAAGCTGGAGAAGCTGGGGCGCACCTACATTTTTTGATAATGACAGCCAAGCTAAGGATGTTTTCCATAAAGTAATCGCACTAACCAAATAAAAACTAAATTATCACACAATCTAAATGGCCTAAGGTCGACAGTTCGAGACAACCTGTCCTACAGCAATGAAATTGCTGTAAAATAAAACTCAATGGTGTCTCGTTTTTTTTAAGGAGGCACTTTTTTATGAGCAAAACAAAGACAATTTGTATTTCAGGTATGGTTATGGCTTTGTATATTGTTACCATGCTGCTTACGGCGGGATTTGCTTTTGGGGCTTATCAGGTGCGGATTGCTACGGCTTTGTATTCCTTGTCATATGTTTTTCCGTTTTTGGTGCTGCCGCTTGCACTGGCTAACACCATCAGCAATATGAACGGCCCTCTGGGTATGCTGGATGTTATTGGTGGATTTTTTATTGGAGTTATTACCGCAGGCGGCGTTTTTTTAGTAAAAAAATTAAGTCTTCCGCGGCTGCTTATTATATTTGTTATTATCGTCGCGCCTGCGCTTATCGTGCCTATTTGGCTTTCGTATGTAATTAATGTACCATACATATATTTGGTGGTAAGTATCGCAATAGGGCAGACATTGCCCGCTATTGCAGGATATTTTTTGACTTTTGCCGTAGAAAGGATTGTAAAATATGAATTTAAATCTTTTGGGCGGGGCAAATAATTACCCGTCGGATTACTCCCCTAAAATACTGGAGGTATTCGAAAACAAACACACAGACATCGACTACATGGTAAAATTTAATTGCCCCGAGTTCACAAGCATTTGCCCCGTGACAAGCCAGCCGGATTTTGCCGCAATTTACATCAACTACATCCCCGAAAAACTGATGGTGGAAAGCAAATCCCTAAAAATGTACCTGTTTGGCTTTAGAAATCACGGCGACTTCCACGAAAACTGCGTAAACACAATAATGAAAGACCTGCGCGACCTAATGAAGCCGCGTTTTATCGAGGTGCAAGGCAAATTTACCCCACGCGGCGGTATTAGCATAGACCCATACACATGCTGGGGCAAGCCCGGCACAAAATACGAAGAAATGGCAGCACATAGGCTAAAAAATCACGACATGTTTTTTGAGAATATTAATAACCGTTAGGAGAGCCGGCATATTCTTTCCCTTTGGCCAAAGAAGGATATAGTCTCGGAACGCTGGGGCAATATTCTTGCCGACACAGAATACTGCGCAATTGACATACACACTCCGCTATGGCTATGGAGCCGTGGCAAGTTTGAGGTTACGCTTGAATAATCAATCATTTCTTGAAAACAGTTGGCTGCTGTGTTTTAATATTATTCAGAAACTGTATCATTTGGGCTGTAGCTAAAACCCCGTTGCACGGTAGATGTTTTTGAATAAACCGCTCCGGCACGCATAAATACAGGATTGTTGTCAAGAGAACTGTCCCCCTGACAACAATCCTGTGTAGTACAGGGCCGGAAGAAAATTTATGAAATAGCTATGCTGTCACCCTTCTTCCGCGCCAGGTCTACGGAATCGCTTAATATTTGCAGTGCTTTTTGGTAGCTTGGCATTTTTTCGGGGATTTGGCTTATTCCTATGCGGAGGGATAGGGGGATTTCGTGGTTTGCGGATTTTACGGTGCGGCCGTTTTGTGCCGTTATTTTTTTTGCGAGGGATTCGGCTTTCGTGGCGGATTTGTAGGTTGTCACTACTGCAAATTCGTCACCGCCTGTGCGGAATAACAGCATGTTTTCGTCCAGCTCCTTCTCGATACGTGCAAAGGCTTCTGCCAGTACGGTGTCGCCTGCGGCGTAGCCGTATTTTTTGTTTACGTCCATAAAATGTATTACGTCGATTCCCAGTGCGTATGTGCCGCTTAGTTTTTTTAGCTCGTCGTATAACGCGCTTACGTCCAGTTGTTTTCTCATTTTCAAGTCACCTTCCATTTTAAATTTTGGGTAAAGCTCCGCAAATCGCCGCGTTTTGCGAAACTCACCCGGAGATATGCCCCACAAACGCCTAAATGCTCGCGAAAACGCCTCCGGAGAATTGTACTGATAATCCAGCGCGATATCCGTAATGCTCTTTTCGCCGGAAATTAAATCCTTAGAAGCACGGCACAGCCTGCGCTTTGTGATATACTCACTAACGGAGTAGCCAAACGCATAGGAAAATAACTTCTGCAATCCCGAGTACGATACAAAACAGGCTTGTGCCAGGTCTGCGGCATTCATCGGCTCGTTTAGGCGTTGCTCTACTATTTCGAGCGCGGCGGTTATGATGGTCATGTTTCGCAAGGTGGCCACCTCCAATTGCATTGTAGCCGACGTGGAGTATTTTTGCTTGATAATTTGGCTACAAAATGGCGGCGGTATATGATTTGGGAAAGGTAGTGAGGTTGATGTTAGAAAGCACATTTATGCGTAAGCTGGTGTATACAAACACCCTTGTATTAATATGCATTATATTTACGACAGCGACTTTTTTGGATTTGGTTTTGGCTCTTGCGATAACGGGTGATGTTTATGGTACCGATTACATCCATTTAGGCACGCGTTTTATTGTGTGTGTGTTTGTGTCTTTGAGCTTGTTGGTGTTCAGATTTTTCAAAAGGTTGCCATTTGCTGCGGTTATTGGTATTCATTTTTTTGCCGTTATTATCTTCGCGGTTTTATACGTGTGGATAAGCGGCTTTTTTATTGAGCTTCACCCGCAGGCAATGTTTTACATGGTGCGCTCCATATTGATAATATACCCGTTTATCGGAATCGGCTGTATCATAGCCGACCGCATGATGAAAGGAAGAAAAAAATGATAGAGCAAATATTAAACGCAGCAAAATCCGACGAAAGAATCCGCGCAGTAAGCATGGAAGGCTCTCGAGCCAACCCTGCCGTGCCATCGGATTACTACCAAGATTATGACATCAGTTATTATGTAACGGATGCCGCTCCGTTTTTTAACAATACCGAGTGGATAGTTGCAAATTTCGGGGAGCCGCTTGTTATGCAAATGCCCGAGACATTGCGCGGTGCGGAAAACGACGGGCGTTTTATCTATTTAATGATTTTCCCCGACGGAAACCGCTTGGATTTGAGCATTAAGCCTTGGGTTTACGAAGATACCGGAGAGCCGTCCGTTACTCTGTTGGACAAGGACGACGGGAATGGTTTTCGTCCGAAAATGCCCGGTTACGACGATTCGTTTTGGCATATAAAGCCACCGTCCGGGTTGTTTTATTATTCCTGCACAAATAATTTTTGGTGGTGCCTTAACAATGTAGCCAAGGGTATTGCGCGGGACGAGTTGCCCTATGTAATGGAAATGCTGTACCATGTACGCGGCAATATGCATGAGATGTTGGAGTGGTATATCGGCGTAAACCACGGGTTTAATATTTCTGCGGGCAAGGACGGCAAGTATTTTAAGAAATTTTTACCGCCGGAAATTTATTCTCGGTACACCGCGATATATTCGGGTAGCGACTACGCCGATATTTGGAAGGCGATTTTTACCATGTGCGATTTGTTTCGCACGGTAGCCTTGGCGGTTGCGGCACATTTTTCATTCGAATACAAGCAAGAAGACGAGGACGGCATTAGAAAATATATAGATATGGTGAGACAAGCATGAAAACCTTAAAATGCAACTACGAAATGTACAACCCCAACATCGTCGCAAGCGAAAACTGCCACGTAATCGACGAAAACGGTAAAAAATACGTAGACTTCGAAGCGGGCGTGTGGGCTGTCCCGCTTGGGCATAATAATAAGCGGATAAACGACTCGATAATGCGTCAGCTAAACACCATAAGCCACGTGGGCTACAGGTACACAACAAAAATCGTGGACGAGGCCGCCGCAAAGGTGCTGGAGTTATTGGGTTTCCCCGACGGAAAATGCGTATTCCTAAGCTCCGGGAGTGAGGCTGTGGAGTTTGGCGTTCAGGCGGCGAGGCGTGTTATGGACAAGCCGTATTTTCTTTGCCTAAGCAATTATTATTTATCCGCCTACGGGATATCGCAGTCTCGCAGTGCGGAGCAATGGATTTCGCTGGATATATCGGAATACAAAGGCAATCCCGAGGAATTTTTGGCAGATATCCCCTTCGAAAAAATAGGTGCGTTTGTATTCGAAGCGGGAAACGCCTCCGGCACGGCAAAGCTACCGCCTAAGGAATTAATCGCGGCTATAGAAGAAAAATTAAACAACGCAATCATAGTAACCGACGAAGTAACCACAGGCATAGGCAGAACAGGCCGTTGGTTTGGCTACGAGCATTACAACATGCGCCCCGACATCGTGGCATTGGGCAAGGGCATAGGAAACGGCTACCCCGTAAGCGTAATATGCCTGTCAAAAAACATAGCGGAAGCATTAGAAAAATCGGGATTCCGATATGCGCAGTCGCACCAAGACGACCCACTGGGCTGCGCCGTAGTAAGCGAAGTAATCTCCGCCATAAACGAAAACAACCTAATCCAAAGAGCCGCCGAAACAGGAAAAATCCTAAAACACAGCCTAAAATCACTAACAAAAAAGCACAACTGCATAAAAGAAATCCGAGGCCAAGGCTTAATGCTGGTGATGGAATTCCATAAAAAAGAAAAATTTAATCTGCAAAAAATCCATCGGGAGCTTTTCGACGCGGGCTATATCACAGGCCACCACGCCCTTGAAAATCTGCTAAGATTCTACCCGCCGCTCACTATCGAAGAATTTCAAATAAAAAATATGATAGACGCACTTGATATATGTTTATCAAAAATTGGAGCGTGAAAAAATGTCAACAATAAAAGACGTGGCAAAGCTCGCGGGCGTAAGCGTATCCGCAGTCTCAAAAGCCTTTAACAACTACGCGGAAATCTCCGACGACACCAAAGAAAAAATCTTTCGGGCGGCAAAGGAGTTGGACTACATCCCCAACAAATCCGCCGTAGAGCTTTCTCGCGGCCGCAAGCCATACCTTGGGCTAATCGTAAAAGACCTGGACACACATAACACCTTCGACGAGCATATGTTTCGCCTGCTAAGCGGAACACACGCCCGCGCCTGCGAAATCGGGCAGGAGCTGATTATATTCACCACGCCGCAAATCAAACAATTCAAGCAAACATATGTAGAGTTTTGCAAGCACCATTCGCTGATGGGCGCGATAATCCAAGGGATAGGAAGTGACGACCCGTATCTGGAAGCCCTTTTGGAAAGCACCATCCCCACTGTCCTGATAGACGTGGAGCGAGAAGGCGCGCACACTGCCTTCGTAACCACGGACAACGAAAAAGCCTCATCGGAAGTCGTAGACCTACTCGTATCAAAAGGCCACAGAAAAATCTGCCACATACTGGGTCATCCCGCCGACGAAGTAACAAAGCAGCGCGAAAACGGCTTTACCGCCGCCGCCCGTCGCCATATGCTAAACGAGGACGAGGTATATATCATCGCAGGCGATTTTGTGGAGGACATCGCCTACGCAAACACAAAAAAAGCCCTGCAAATTCACAGGGACATCACGGCAATCTATGCCGCAAGCGACCTAATGGCGCTGGGCGCGTTACGAGCCATCAAAGAAGAAGGCCTAACAGCAGGAAAAGACATAGCACTGGTAGGCTTCGACGGACTAAAGGCACTGGAATACACAACACCGTCGATAGCCACGGTTTTTCAAGATTTCCACGGCATGGGAAGGCTCGCCGTAGACACCCTGCAACAAATCGCCAAGGGCTTACCCTTCAGCGGAAAAAATTTCGTACCATACACGCTCATGCACCGAGGTAGTGTTTAGAAAGGGCGAAGCAGCGACAAATACCATCCCAAAATCCCATCACCAAACCACAAAGCCACAAGCGACCCAACACATAAAAACGGCCCAAAAGCGATATAGGCTCCACGCTTTACCTTTCCGCTTGCCATCAAATAAACCGCAAAAGCCGCCCCAATCGCAAACGCTGCAAAAAAAGCAACAAGCATAGCTCCCCACCCGATAAACAGCCCAACCATGGCCATCAGCTTAACATCGCCATAGCCAAACCCGTCCTTTTTAAGCAAAAGCAACGTAATCCTGTCAATCACAAGCAGCGGCAAAGCCCCCGCCAACATACCAAGCAAGGCGGTATACCAAGCAATGCCGCCCATCACAACCCAAGCAACCCCCGCAACCGCGCCCGTAATCACCAACCCGTCGGGGATTTCCTGCGTATCAAAATCAATAAAAGAAATCGTCAAAAGCACAAATGCAAAAATACATAAAGGCAGCAAAAGCCAAACAAACCCTGCAAAAAATTCCATGGCAGCAAAAAGCACGCCGCACAGTAATTCCACAAGCGGGTATCTCGCGCTTATTTTGCCCTTGCAATCGCGGCACTTCCCGCGCAAAAACAGCCAACTAAAAAGCGGGATTAATTCCAACGCGCTCAGCCGCTTTCCGCAAAAAGGACATGCCGAAGGCGGGTGCGCAATCGAGAGCTTTCGAGGCACGCGATAAATTACAACATTGGCAAACGAGCCAAAAATAATTCCAAGTAAAAAAACAAAAAATGTAAACATATAAACAGTATAGCGGATTACGCGGTGATATGCTATATTTAAAACACAGAAACCCGTATATGCTAAATCGCCGGAGGCGTGTTATGAATATTCAAATTTTCGGTAAGGCCAAATGCTTCGATACAAAAAAAGCGGAGCGGTATTTTAAAGAACGCCGCATAAAATTTCAGGCAATCGACGTGGCAAAATTCGGAATGAGCAAGGGCGAATACCAAAGCGTAAAATCCGCAATAGGCGGCGGCATGGAAGCCCTAATGGACGAAAAATCAAAAGAATACGAAGCGCAATACATCGCACACCTGGCCGACAAAAACGACGCCGAGCAACGCCTGCTGGAAAACCCGGGCATGTTTAAAACCCCGATAGTGCGCAACGGCAAAAAAGCAACCGTGGGCTATCACCCCGAAATCTGGAGCGAATGGAGCTAAAAAAATGGTATTTTTTATTAATATGACATTACTGGTGCTTTCGGTGGTGGCGGTGTTTGCGGTATTCATAGCCTCCGGCAAACACGCCAAAAAAAAGGAAGAAATGAAGCAGCGTTTTTTAGCCACAGAAGAAGCCGCAAACTCCGTGCGCAAAAAAGATATTGACCCCGCACTGTTTTACACGGCGGATTTGTCCGCTCTCCCGGCCATCCCGGAAGGCGACCCGCACCAGGTACAGCGTTGTGCAAAGCGCGTAATGATACGGTTTGAAAAGCCCCTGACAAATGTGGAGCTAAAAATGCAATACGGTCTCGCACAAATGGATTTTATAGCCGAGTACGAAGAAAACTTTAACGCATACCTAAAAGCCCTGACAAACTGGGCGACAGAAGCCCCCGACACCGACGCCCTAAAAATCCTGCAACTGGCCATATCACTGGGCAGCGAGTATCGCGACACGTACAAAACAGCGGCAGACATATACAGCAGGCAGGGCGACAAATACGGCTTGGACGCCTTGCTCGCCCACGCAGAAAAAAACCACTTCAGCGACCCGTCCATCCGCAAGCAAATACTGGAATATATCAACCGTAAAAAGGAAGAAAAGCCCGCATGAGCCAAGCAGACCTAACATTCATAAAAAACGCAAACCACATCTTAAATTTAGGCCATTTGGATGAAGGATTAAACGTGCGCCCGCGCTGGGAGGACGGTACACCCGCCTATACGCAGCGCGTATTCGGCATGGTGAGCGAGTACAACCTCGCAGAAGAATTCCCCGCGCTTACCCTTCGCCGCTTGGCATTCAAAAATTGCATAGACGAAATCCTATGGATATATCAGAAAAAATCAAACCGCGTAAGCGAACTAAAATCAAAAATATGGGACGCTTGGGCAGACGAAAGCGGCACAATAGGCAAAGCCTACGGCTACCAGTTGCAACAAAAGCATAAATACGCGGAGGGCGAATTCGACCAAGTAGACCGCGTTATTTTCGACTTAAAAAACAACCCAAACTCCCGCCGAATAATCACAAATATGTACAATCACAAGGACCTTCACGAGATGGGGCTATACCCCTGCGCGTACAGCCTAACATTTAACGTAATCGAAGGGCGGCTAAACGCGATTTTAAACCAGCGTTCGCAGGATTTCCTAACGGCAAACAACTGGAATGTATGCCAATACGCGATTCTGCTGCACATGTTTGCGGCAGAAGCGGGGCTACAGGTCGGCACTCTCCTGCACGTAATCGCGGATGCGCACATCTACGACAGGCACATCCCCATAATCCGCGAGCTTATCGAAAAAGACCCCCGCCCCGCCCCAAAGCTCCGCATAAACCCCAACGTACGCGATTTCTACGCCTTCACGCCCGACGATTTTACATTGGAAGAATACACACCGCATAAATTCGAGCATAAAATCGAGGTGGCCGTATGAATCTAAGCGTAGCCGTGTCACAAAACTGGGGCATAGGCTACAAAAACGACCTACTATTTCGCATAAGCGAGGACTTGAAAAGATTCCGAAAGCTCACCACAGGCAAAACCATCATTATGGGGCATAATACATTCAAATCGCTACCCGGCGGAAAGCCGCTCCCCAATCGCACAAATATCGTGCTGTCACGCGACACGACCCTAAAAATCCCCGATGTCATAGTCTGCAATTCCGTGGAAGAATTACAAAAACACCTCCACAACGATGTCTTTATAATCGGCGGCGAACAGGTGTACAGGCTTCTTCTGGACTACTGCAAAACGGCATACGTTACGCAGGTACAAGCCACTCCACCCGCCGACGCCTTTATGCCAAATCTTAACGAATTACCAAACTGGAAACTTATTGAGGAAGAATCACCAAAAACGGACGGTAGGTTGGTATACAAATACAGCACATACGTTAATCAAAAAAATTAATTGGGGTGAGAGTATATGAAAACGTATACGGTAAAAATGATATATGACAACGGCTGTTGGATTTCGAGTACCGGTGCGCCGCTTTGTTTGGTGTTGGAGGCAGATTCTTACGATAAGCTGGTAAAACGCGTTTGTTTAGCTGCACCGGAGATGTTGGAGCTTAATACAGGTTACACAGGTCCTTTTAAGCTTAACTTTGTGACAGAACACTCGGAAACATTGCCGGAAGCAGTATAATGGGCGACTATACAAGAAAGGTAAAAAAAATATTATCCAACAACGGTTGTTATTTTGTGCGAAGGGGTAAAGGCGACCACAACATATGGTTTTCGCCAATAACAGGAAAAAACTTTGCACTGGATGGAAAAATAACAAGCAGAATAAGTGCCAATGAAATGATGAAAGAAGCGGGAGTAAAAGAAAAAGTCTGATTATGTTTGTGCAAAACCAACAAAAATTCTTGACATTTTCTTAGAAAATGTCTAAAATTACATAAAGTGAGGTGTTTATTTTGGCAACCACCACACAACAACTAAGACTGGGCGAGGTTTTGCTCGAGGCAGGTTACATCACAGAAGAACAACTGCAAAACGCCCTTGCCCTGCAAAAAACCTATTCCACCAAAAAGCGACTTGGCGAAGTGATGATAGAAAACAATATCATCACGGAAAGCAGGTTAAATACCGCGCTTTCCAAACGCTTAAAAATAAAATATGTATCCATGAACGACGCCCCCATAGACCTGGAGGCGGTAAAGCTAATTCCAAAAGCAATCGCAAGCAAGCACCGCCTAATAGCAGTAGCGGCGGAGCAAAACGTGCTTCGCGTAAATATCAACGACCCGCTGGACTACTATGCAATCGAAGACATAAAGCTAATCACGCACATGCAAATAGAAGTACAGGTGTGCGACCGTGCAGAAATCATAAAAGCAATAAGCGAATGCTACTCCGAAATCGAAACCCAAAAAGCAGCCTCCGGCGCAAACGAGACCGCGTTACAAATGAACGCCCTGGGCTATGTAGATATCTCCGAGACGGCAGACGACACGCCTATTGTTACGCTACTTAATTCCACGTTGTACAAAGCGCACAGCTCAGGCGCGAGCGACGTGCATATCGAGCCTTTCGAAGAAAATACCGTATTTCGTATTCGTGTGGACGGTCTTATTGTCGATTATTTAAAGCTTTCGATATCGCTGCATAATTCCATAGTGGCGCGTATTAAAATTTTGGCAGGCATGGACGTCGCGGAAAAACGCGCCCCACAGGACGGGCATTTCCGCGCCAAGCTGGAAAACATTGATATCAACGTCCGTGTTTCCAGTATCCCTACGATTTACGGCGAAAAAATCGTAATGCGCTTTATGGGGCAAACAGGCGCGATGGACAACGGCAACACCTTCGGTATGACCCGGGACGACTACGAAAAAATGCTTAAAATTCTGCAAGTCCCCCACGGTGTCGTATACGTAACAGGCCCCACGGGCAGCGGAAAAACCACCACCCTATACATGATAATGGAAATGCTCGCGAAAAAACACGTAAACATAGCAACCATAGAAGACCCCGTTGAGCGAAACCTCGCAAGGGTAAACCAAACACAAATTAATCCGCTCGCAGGGCTTACGTTTGCCAGCGGTCTGCGTTCTATTTTGCGGCAAGACCCGGATATAATAATGATAGGCGAAACCCGCGACTCCGAGACCGCCGCCACAGGCGTCCGTGCCGCACTTACGGGGCATATGGTGCTTAGCAGCCTCCACACAAACGACTCCGTTTCTACCATAGTAAGGCTCATCGACATGGGCGTGGAAGATTATCTTCTGGCAAACTGCCTGGTCGGCGTAGTCGCACAGCGTTTGGTAAAAAAGGTATGTAAGTTCTGCCAAAAAGAATACGAGCCGGGAGAAAACGAGCTCCGCCTGCTCGGCAACCATCACCCGGCGACCCTAGTACGCGGCACAGGCTGCCATAGCTGCAACAACACAGGCTACAAAGGACGCATAGCCATCCACGAAATCCTCGCAATAGACGCCACCATACGCAGTATGATTTCCACAAAAACGCCGACTGACAAAATATATTCTTACGTACGCGAGTATGGCAAAATGAAATTTCTGCAAGAGAGCTTACAGGATTTGGTTGCACAGCATACAACTACCATTGATGAACTGCTACGACTATCGTACTATGTGGAATAGGAGAGGACAAAGCCGATGACAATAAAAGAGTTAATCCTTACCGCCCGAAAACGAGGCGCAAGCGACATACACATCACCGCCCTTCGCAACCCCGTTTTCCGAATAGACGGCGTATTGCAAGAAACAGAATTTGACCTATGCGACGAAGAAAAAATAACGGCAATCACCTCCATGCTAAATGCCAATCAAAAATCCGCCTTGGAGCGCGGCGAAGACGTAGACCTATGCTACATGCTGGAATGCGGCCTGCGGCACAGGGTAAATATCTTCCGCCAACAGCGCGCCCTAACTGCCGTAATCCGCGTAATCAACGAAAACACCCCCACCTTTGACGAGCTAAATCTCCCCGAGGTATTGCGCAAGCTCGTGGAAGAGCCACGCGGGCTAATTCTTGTAACAGGGCCGACAGGCTCGGGCAAATCCACAACGCTTGCGGCAATGGTAGACCACATAAACCAAACAAAACCATGCCACATCCTAACAATAGAAGACCCCGTAGAATACGTATACACCCAGAAAAAAGCCCTAATCCACCAGCGAGACGTCGGCTCGGATGTAACTTCCTTTTCTGCCGCGCTACGCAGTGCCATGCGCGAAGACCCCGACGTAATCCTCGTAGGCGAAATGCGCGACTACGAAACAATTTCCGCCGCCATCACCGCCGCAGAAACAGGCCACCTCGTACTTTCCACCCTGCACACCACAGGCGCGGCAATGACAATAGACCGCATAATCGACGTATTCCCACCACATAACCAGCAACAAATCCGCACCCAGCTGGCCTCGGTATTAAAAGGCGTAATCACGCAAACACTTATACCAAAAGCAACCGGCAACGGCCGCGTAGCCGCCTTCGAAATAATGCTCGGCACAGACGCCGTACTTAACCTAATCCGCGAAAACAAATGCCACCAGCTAAACTCCACAATCCAAACCAATGCAAAACAAGGCATGGTGCTTCTGGATTCATACCTATCGGAATTAGTACGCAACGGCACAGTAAAAATGAAAGACGCAATGGAAAAGGTAAACAACAAAGCCGAGTTTATCGCAGAAACGAGCAGGATGTGATGAAATTAAGGAGTATATGTACTAATGGTAGAATATAGCTTAGATGATTTGACTTTTAATTGGAATGAAATAAAGGCAGCAAAGAACGAAGAAAAGCACGAGGTTACTTTTGAGGAAGCCGCCACTGCATTTAAGGACGAAAACGCTCAAATTTACGATGATGAGGAACACTCCGAAGATGGGGAGCGTTTCATCCTATTGGGTTATAGTAAAATGTCACGCCTGCTTATGGTTTGCCATTGTTATAGAGGAGAAGACGAAGACATAATAAGAATTATTTCCGCAAGGAAAGCGCGAAAACCCGAACGCAAAAAATACGAGGAAAGAGGCTGAACTGAATATGAAGGATTTGTACGAATTAAAAGGAACACCACGCAAAAATCCATATGCCGAACGTATGAAAAGTGGTTACAGGATTGTCATTGACCGAGGGTCGGAAGATGAGGATAGCTCTGCGGATAAAAAAATAAATACTTCGGATAAAAACCTTGCAAATAATCACTATGCGTCTACGCAATGTTCCGCATAACACAGTATAAACAAACATAAAAAAATAAACTTCCGAAAGAGGAAACAATATGAGAGCAATAAGAAAAGGCAACGGCGGTTTTTGCTCGGCACAAGGGGGCATTTAGCAATCCCCTCCAAGAACTTGTAAATGAATAGGACGTGATTTTTATGCAATCAGTCAAGGCGTATAGGATTTATTACGACGGGAGCGTGTTTGTCCCGCATGAGCCTGTGGTGATACCTAAGGGCAGTCAAGCCGTTGCTACGATACTCGATTTCCCGATGGGGGATGTGCATGATGATGGAAAGTTAAACGACGCAAGTCGTCGCCAAATATAAGCCATGCAACGTTTTAGGGAAGAAATCCGTAGTAATGATGAGCCGGTGCCGGAGTTTGAGCGTATCATACTCCGTGAGCTTGAGGTATGATATACGCACTGGATTCAAACAAATGTGTTCGTTTGAGAAACTTTGCCTTGAGCTTGGTGTTGAAGGCCTCTCGCAAGCGGATATGGACGTAGCGGCTGATATTTATGACGAACGCAAACGGCGTGGTGCGCCAATTGAAGACACAGACTTGCTAATTGCGGCGCAATGCCTAGCACGCACGTATACTCTTGTCACAAACAACACAAAGCATTTTTCGGATATTAGTGGTTTAGAGATTGTGGACTGGACACAGGCGTAAATGAGCTATACTAAATTTTTATGGACATGATGGTAACGAAGTAATAAAACATAAAAAATAAATTTCCGAAAGGGGAAAAATATATGAGTAATCTAAGAAAAGGCAACGGCGGTTTTTGCTAGGTACAAGGGGGCAAATAACAATTGATTGAAAAAATAGTAATCGGTGAATCCGGAGTTAATATCGAAATCCTTTCTTCGGCAATAAAGCATGGTCAAAGCAGAGATGATATTATTTGCGCACTTGAACAGAGTATATATGATGAAACACTTGAAGATGAGCCAAACAAGATACTGGCTATAGGCTATGACAGTAATGCAAGGTTACTGGAGGTAATATTTCATGTTGTAACTGACGAGTATATAGTGGTTTTTCATGCTATGCCTTGTCGTAAATATTATATCGAAAGGATGATGAGATAAATGAAAGCAAGCGGTAGGTTGTCAAACAAGGAATATGAAGATTTAAGTATTGAATATGAAAAAAATCCTCCGAGACTTTCCGGGAAGCCCGGGTTTTTGTCTCATATGCGCGAAAAAAAACTTGTAAACGAGTTGATGTCGCCGGAGTATGCCCGGATTATTAATGTAAAAGCTAAGGCTATGTTGCTATCACCTGCGGAGGTTATCCGATATGCCATTAAAAAACAATTGCTAGAATCGGACATGGTAACGAAGTAAAAACATATAAAAATAAATTTCCGAAAGGGGAAAAATGTATGAGTAATCTAAGAAAAGGCAACGGCGGTTTTACATTGGTAGAGCTGGTTATCGTAATCGTTGTAATTGCGATTTTGGTAGCGGCACTTACACCGGCTATTATGGGTGTGGTTAACAGGGCGAACAGGTCTGCGGATGAATCGGACGCTCGTGCGGTTAAGTTGGCTGCTTCTGTTGCTGCGACATTCCAAACACCGCCGGGTGTTACAGTAGGGGAATTTCCCGCAGATTCTATAAGAGATGCATTTGGCGTTGACAGATGGGTAGCAGGTAATCCTGCGGGTATGCCGGGAGGAGATACTGGAATTCACCAAGGTACGTATGAGGTATTTTTTAATGGCCCGATGGCTATTGGTGTACGGATTACAGCGGGAGGTAGAACAAGTAACCCTGAAGTAGTAGTTGGCACAGTCGATGAGGGTACACATGTTATGACTATTATCATTAACGAGAATCGTAGAGTTGCAGGGAATGCGACTGTTGCGTTGATATAATATTTATTTTTAGCATAACAATATGTCATAAATGTTTGATAGGGTGAACTCAATGGAGTGTTGCTACCATTCATTATAATCGTGTTGTAAAATATGTTGCATCTTTCGCCATCCTCATCACCGTCCTATCCTTCATAATCCACGGCATAACCATCATCTCCGCCATGGCGGTTGCGGTAGGCTTCATCCTACTCGCAATCGCCATTGCGGACATGCGTACTATGGAAATTCCCAACGGTCTTATCCTTGCCCTTGTTCCGTTTGCTGTTTTTTCGGCGGTTTTGGGGTGGCCGGGGGGTTATTTGCTTTCATCGGTTGTGGGATTTTTTGTGGTTAGTGTGCCTATGTTGGTGTTAGCGATGGTGATTAACGGGGCGTTTGGCGGCGGCGATATTAAGCTTATGGCGGTGTGCGGGTTTTTGTTGGGCTGGCAGAATGCTCTTTTGGCATTCTTTATTGCCATTGTTTTGGGCGGGAGCTATGCGGTTTTTCTTCTCGTTAGCGGAAGGAAGGGTAAAAGGGAGCATATTCCTTTCGCGCCTGCATTGTGTGTTGGGGTGTTTTTGGCAATGATTTTAGGCCAAATGGTCGAAGGATTATATTTTGGATTATTTTGAAGTACAAAGTGCAGGTGTTTTCTATGGCTAAATATCGTTACACCGCCCTTGACGCTAATAACGTAAAGGTGCATGACATCGTAGAGGCAAAGGACGAGAGCGAGTTTCGCAGAATCATGCGTAATCGCAATCTCTTCCCCGTAAAATTTAAAGCCCTTGACGAAAAACGCTATTCTTATCGCTTTCGGTCTAATGAGATATCGGAGTTTTGCCGCGAGCTGGCGGGTATGTTGGCCAGTGGTATTACAATGGTGCGCTCTATCGAGATTATTAAGGAGCGCGATTTAAAGCCAAAAATCAAGGCCATATACGAAAAAATGCATAAGGATATACAACAAGGAGTGTCGCTGTCGGAAGCCATGGAAAAACACGGCGATACCTTCCCGTTGCTGCTCATCAATATGATAGCGTCGGGCGAAAGCAGCGGCAAGCTGGAAAATGTAATGGCTCGCATGGCTCTCCACTACGAAAAGCAGCATATCCTCGACGGCAAAATCACCCGCGCCATGCGTTATCCCAAAATTTTGGCGGTGGCTACCATCGGTGTGGTGCTGATTATTTTTACTTTGGTTTTGCCGGGGTTTTTCGATATGCTTGAGGAGTTTGAGCTTCCTATTATCACGCGGATTGTAATTGCTATTAGTGAGTTTTTGATTTCTTATTGGTATTTGTTGGTTATTGTTGTGCTTACCACGGTTATTTTTGTGCGGTACATGCTTACTATTTACAAGGTGCGGCTTGCCTTCGACAAGGCAAAGTTAAAAATGCCGCTTGTGGGTAAACTGCTAAAGACTATATATACGGCGCGGTTTTCGCGTACGCTTTCTTCGCTTTACAGCAGCGGTGTTTCTATGATTCATTCGCTGGAGATTACAGGGACTATTATTATGAACACTTATATTGCGAGCCAGTTCCCCGCGCTTGTAAAAGATGTGCGCAACGGTGAGTCGCTTTCCGAGTCTATACGCAAGATTGACGGGTTTGACACAAAGCTTCCCAATACGGTGCTGGTGGGCGAAGAAGCAGGTAAGCTCGACACAATGCTCGTTTCCATTTCCGATTCATTTGAATACGAAGCGGAAGAAGCCACAGAAGCCCTCGTAGCATACTCCGAGCCTGTTATGATTGTTGTGATGGGGCTTGTGATAATGGTAGTTTTGCTGTCGGTAATGCTGCCGATGGCCGCAATTTACGAAGGATTTGGGGTGTAACCGCTTATGAAATCATCCGTTTACATTTCCGCAGAAGAAATCCAAGTTATCGGATACTCCGGGAAAAACATAAAAAAATACGCGTCCTTCCCGCTGCCGGAAGGCACAATGTACAACGGTACAATCACCGACAGTGCCTTCCTTGCAGAATGCCTTGCGTCCATGAAAAAAGACAATCCCGCTTTGTTTAAAGGCGGCGTGTCACTTATGGTGGACGGCAGTTCTATTTTATGCCGAAAGCTGATGACACCGCGTTTAAACAATCGACAGTATCTACAGCTTGTACGCGACGATTTTGTGGATTCCATCCCCGATGTAGACAGCATTGTATGCGAATATAGAAAGCTTTCTCCGGAAAACGCGATTTTGGGCTGCGCCGTCAATAAATCACAGGTAGACAGCTACATCGCCACCTTTAAAGAAGCGGGCATTAAGCTAAAGGGTATCCACATAGGCGCGGAGCTTATTATAGCCTATGTAAAATCAAAGCCAAATTTGCATAAATCCACCGTTGTAATAAACGTCCTCGACGGCCCTACAATGCTTTCCATGCTGTTTGTAAAGGGCAGCTTCATATTTATGTCGCGTGCGAGGCTTTACGGCGACGACAAAGAGCAAAACAATGAAATTATTTTGGAAAACCTAAACGGGCTAATCCAATTTACACAGTCCCAAAACTTGGACGAGATACGCGAAAGCTTCTATCTCGGCATTAATCACTCCGACGTAGTCATGCTCGCGGAGCGTAACACCCACCCGGAAATTTCTTTAAACTCCATGGCGGTTTATCGCAGCACAAAAGGAAAGGACATCCCACCACAAGCGCATTTTGCGTGTTTAGACATGCTCTACGGCAAAACAGGAATAGAGCTTTTGGACGCAAGGCGCGAGTTGGACAAATATATAAAACGCAAACGCCCAAAAAAAGTGTGGATTCCGCTGCTGATACTGTATATAATTTTGCTCGCGCTGCCCGCAGGCTGGCTACTGCATGAAATCAACATTGTGGAGAATGATATACAAGAAATCGAAGCCTTTATAAACGCGCCGCAAACGGTACAAAAAATGGAAGAGCTAAACGACATAATACAGCGCACGGCAGAATACAACAATGTCCTTCGCCAAGCGGAGGCTTTGGCCGACTGGGAAAGCCTAATGCCCCCGGCGGCGAGCCATATAGCGGAATTTATAATATTCGGCCATGGCGTAGACGTGACTGTTAACAGCTTCGACTTTAACGAGCGCACAGGAATCGTACGCATAAGCGCGATAACCCCCGACGCAAGCACATCCGTACACTATGTGGACGCGCTGTACGCAAGCGGCCTTGTGCAAGCCGTATTCTACCAAGGCTACGGAAGCGGCGCGGACGGCATGGTGTCATTCACCATAGAAATAGTGCTGTACGTGGAGGGGGAAGAAAATGCCGATTGATAAAAAAGGGTTTACCAAACGGGAAAAGCTATTGCTGATACTCGTTGCCGTAGTGGGCATTACCGCCATTATGGTAATGTACGTAATCATCCCGTTTTACAACCGCTTGGAAGACAGCCGCGAGGCCTACAACGCCCTCTCCATGGAGCGTATGCAAGTAGAAATGATAAAAGCAACCGAGGCCTCGCTCCTCGCAGGTTACCAAGCCGCAGTTTTGGAATATTATGAATTACGAGAAGTTTTCCTAAGCGAAGCCCACCTCAGCGGAATAGGCCTGCTGCTAACGCGCCTAACCCTTGAACACAACATGCACCCCGTAGACCAAAGGTTATCCAACCCCGTAACATCACCGGGCAGGGATATGCTGATGGTAGTAACAGCGTCCATGACCCTGCGCGGCTCATACGAAGACCTAAAAACCCTCCTCGACACAGTAGAAGAAACAGAATACCTGCGCATAAGCCACGTAGCCTTCAGCTTTGGCGCAGACGGCGAAATCAGCAATGTAAGGGTAAGCTTTGAGGTAACGATGATACGGGATGTGTAGCTTTGTCGTTTTGGTCGAAGGATTAGAAAGATATGGAGGAATAGTATGTATGCCGTAAAAGCACTGTACGATGGGGTTAATTTTAAGCCGGAGCAACCCATTGAAATAAAAGAGCAATACAAGGTAATAATCACTTTTGTTGAGCCTGTAAAAAAAACCGGCATTTCCAAACTTTCTTTCAAGCGCGGTTGCATGAAAGGAAAGATGTGGATTGCTGATGATTTTAATGCTCCGTTGGAAGATTTCGAGGAGTATATGTGATGAAGTATTTATTTGATACACACACCTTTCTATGGTACTTTTGGGATTCAAAAGACCTCAGTGAGTGCGCAGCAGATATTATTGAAGATGATGATGTACAAAAATACGTTAGCATTGCTTCATTGTGGGAGTTTGCAATAAAGTACGGCATGGGTAAACTCAAGTTTGACGGTGGGTTAACACATCTTTGGGATATGCTTTCACAAAATGGCTTTATCTTTTTGCCGATAACCCGGTCACAGCTTGAAGCACTTATTTCAGAACTTCCGCTTCATCATCGTGACCCTTTTGACCGTTTAATCATCGCAACAGCAATAGCAGAAGAATTAACCATCGTAACCGTAGACGAAAATATTCAAAAATATGATGTGCCGTGGGTGTGGTAACTTTGTCGTTTTTGATAAAGGTTTAGAAAGGTAAAGGGGATTGCCATGAAGCGTAATAAAGCTAACCTGGGCATTACTCTGGTAGAAGCCGTTGTAATAATAGCGGTTATTGCCGTGCTTTCTGCTGTCACCGTAACATCGGTTTTCGCCTTTATCGAAGCCGGAAGACAAAACAACCGCATGAATATCGCACGTACCCTTTACTTGGCCGCACAAAATCAGTTGACAGAGCTTAGGATTATGGGGCAGTTGGAGGCGGCTGTAGAGAGGGAAAGGACAATAAACCCAGCCTTCGGAACAGACGCTACAAATGTATTTCACCAGCTTTCCACTCATCCATATTTGGCAAGTTGGCCGGATAGGGACATAAATGGTGTTCCCAACAACGTCCACTTTGTGCATAAGCACGCAGGGTCTTGGGCGAACGTGCCGGAGGATTCATTATTGCGAAGGTTGCTTAGCCCTGTAATTATATACCAAGAAGTATTGGACGACGCCATCTTGATTGAGTTTAACATAGAGACAGGCGTTGTTTTGTCTGTCTTTTACAGTGAGAATCTTAATTATTTTTCGTACGAGGCCAATCCTGCCGACCCACGAAGCAGTATCAGACATGTGCAGCGCGGTATGGGCTGGGATGGCTACGAGAGCAGAGCGCGTAGCCGAGAGTTTAGACAGGGCTTTTTCGGCGTAAGTAACACAGGCGACTTATCGGACGAAGCCAGAGCATTGTCTTTAAATACGTCAGTTAATATTTATGATGGCTTTGATGATAAGGCAATATTGGGAGGTTTTCCGCCGGAATGGGGTTTAGGATGTCACAATCAGCTTGTTGTATTGGCAGGCGTCCCGGTTGAATTTGGCGACAGCACATTTACGATAGAAGTAGTTAATTCTTCACCGCCAATGGAAGTTCGGGACTTTCCGTTATATCAATCCCCCGGGGTTTTAAACAATATACCCGGTGTTTTATTTGTTGAGAGAACCTATGCGAGTGTATTTCCGCATAACCATATTGGCTATGCCATTATTTGGGTGCTGGAGCATATCACCGGAGATACGACACTCGATACTTTTACCAGTATAGGCGACGACCTTCCATACCATACGCCTATTTCCGCAAAAATAACTAATGTGACTACCAGCAATGTCGCAACATCCTTTGCCAGATTTCCGCATTTTGGTGCGGGGTCTTTTGGTGATACGTTTATCATTAATTCGGCACGTCATTTGTATAATATCAGGTATGCACCGAGCCATAACTTTGAGCTATGGAGAAATATAAAGATAAATAGTGACGACAACACACTACCAAATTATATATCTAACTTTGCACCCATTACAGGCTTTACAGGCACGTTTGAAGGCAATCCAAACAACGAAGTTGACCCGGCTCAAATTCCAAACATTTCTAACTTGCGTATTGACATGAGCGGTGCGGCGAGCGATAGCAATGCCGGTTTGTTTGCAGAATTGTCAGATGGAAGAATCGGCAACCTCCGCCTTATAAGCCCGACTGTAATTGGAGCAAACAATGGCAATACAGGCGGCGCAATAGGCGTTGTATCCGATGGAACAGTGGCTTATCTCATGGTTAAAAATCCGTCAATAAACCCATTAAACCCACCACCCTCCGATATCAGTACCGGCGGCGCAATAGGCACTGTTTCCGGCGGAATAGTAACAAACCTCACCATAGAAGGAGACAATATATCCGTTACCGGCACTAACAGTGTCGGCGGTGTAATAGGCACAATTTCCGACGGGATAATCAATGAGGGCATACGGATAGCTGGTGTGCTTGCAACAAGTTCAACCGTAACAATAAGCAATGCCGTAAATGCCGGGGGTGCGGTTGGTCTTATCTCCTCCGGCGGCATAATTAATGGTGGCATAGAAATAACAAATACAACCGTAAATTTTCAAAGCACCGTAACTAATGTCGGGGGTGCAGTGGGTGTCATATCCGGCGGAGAAATTAACGGAGGAGCGGATAATCACGGCATTAACATACAGGAGTCGACGATAAATATAAATATTGCAAACAACAACCAAACTGCCGTCGGCGGTGCAGTGGGGCTTATGTCGGGCGTTGGGGTAATTTCCGCAGGCACAGGCAGTAACGCCGTGGACATATCCGCCTCCTCTGTGAATATTAACGGATTGGGTGATATCAACTCCGCAGGCGGCATATTAGGGCATGTAACGGGCGGCAATATTAACGGCGATATAAGATTTAGCGGAGCCCCGAGTATAACAATAGATGGCAACGGAACTGCGGGTGGCGCGATAGGCCGTTTGTCAGCCCCCGGCATGAGTATTAACAATATTACGATTGCCGATGTTATTGGTGATTTGGACGTAACTGTGTGGGGCGATGGCAACGCAGGCGGTGCGATAGGTGTATTTTCTGCCGGAACGGTTACAACTCTTACGATAGGCGGCAATCCGGATATAACGGTGTGGGGCAACGGCAACGCAGGCGGAGCGGTTGGCAATATGTCCGGCGGGAGTATTGGCGGTACTATCACAATAGCAGACGCGACTATATCCGGCACTGCCGGTGCGGGTGGCGCGATTGGTACATTATCCGCCGGGAACGTAAATGCCATAACTGTATCGGCGAGTACGTCAGTAGGGTCTACAAGCACCATCACTACGCAAGACGCAGGCGGAGCGGTTGGTAATATGTCCGGTGGGAGTATTGGCACTATCACAATAACAGACGCGACTATATCCGGCACTGCCGGTGCGGGTGGCGCGATTGGCACATTATCCGCCGGAAACGTAAATGCCATAACTGTATCGGGTGCGAGTACGTTAGTAGGGTCTACAAACACCGCCAATACGCAATACGCAGGCGGAGCTATTGGTCGTATGTCCGGTGGGAGTATTATTGGCGACACTATCACAATAACAGACGCGACTATATCCGGCACTATCAGCGCGGGTGGAGCTATTGGCACATTATCTGGCGGAATCGTAAATGCCGCTATAGAAGTATCCGGCACAATGACAGTAGGGTCTACAGACACCGTAACTACGCAAGACGCAGGCGGAGTTATTGGCCGTATGTCCGGCGGGAGTATTAATGCAGATGTAAATGTGGCCGACATTGCTGTCTCCGGCTCTGACAGCGCGGGTGGAGCTATTGGCACATTATCCGTCGGAATCATAAATGCCGCTATAAACGTATCCGGCACAATGTCAGTAGGGTCTACAAGCACAGTCACTACGCAATACGCAGGCGGCGCGATTGGACGTATGTCGGATGGTTTGATTTCAGGCGTTATTACTACAAATATTCAAAATACAATAACCGCTACAAATAGTGTGGGTGGCGCAATTGGCACACTTGCAAGTGGAAGCATTTTCGGAATTAATACGCTGGGGACTTCTTCCGTATCCATTAACGGCTCCGGCAACGCGGGCGGCGCAATTGGCAATATGAAAGGTGGCAGCATTACACGTATTACGGGTATTACGATAGCAAGCTCTAACGTAGAAACCGGTGGCGGCAATGCCGGAGGAGCGATAGGTGTATTTTCATCCGGAAATATTCCCGCTATATCGGTAATGGAAGCGTCCACGGTAACTATTAATGGCAGCGGTGACGCAGGCGGTGTGATTGGGTTTTCGAGTGGTAATATGGCGTTTGGTGCGGGTATTACGATAGCAAATGCTAACGTAGAAACCGGCGGCGGCAATGCCGGAGGAGCGATAGGTGTATTTTCAAGCGGAAACATTACCGCTGTAACTGTAACGGGAACATCCACGGTAACTATTAACGGCAACAATGCCAATGCAGGCGGGGCAATCGGCTATTTTGAAAACGGGACTGTTACATCCATAGAGATAACAGGCGCATCAGATGTTAATGTAAATGGTGGAGAAAACGCCAATGCAGGTGGCGCGATAGGCACATTATCCGCTACGGTTGCTGCTCTTACGACATCAGGCGGCGCGAGTGTAACCATTGTCGGCAGCGGTAACACCGGAGGAGCGGTTGGCCTGTTAAACGGTCAAATTTCCGGCATTTTTATAGAAGACCCCGAAGTAAGCGGAACAAACGCAGGCGGAGCGGTAGGAGAAATATCCCCCGGCGGAACGCTTACCGACGCCTTTATCCATCGCGGTATCATTAACGGCACAATTTCGGCAGGTGGAGTTGTAGGACAAAATGGCGGTAATGTTAATGGTTCCGTATTTATAGCTGTCAACACATACACGGATGAGCATGTATCGGGAGCGGGGACTCTCGGAGGGCTTATAGGCATACACAGCGGCGGCTCAATAAGCGGCTCAAGAATGCTTGCAATTGCCCCGATAAGCGGCGGCAGGCCGCGGCCTATTGCCGGTAGCGGCAGTGGAACGATAAACGATACTTTCTTCTTGTCCGGGTGGGGTGTACATCCTTTTGGCATACCGTATAATTTCTTTAATATCGCACCGGAGGATATGGACAGGGCGCGTTGTACCGCGCAGTTAAGCCATCTCCCCGCTTCGGTTGCCATCAGCCCCGACAATGATATTTTCCCATATCCGCTTAGTCACACTGTGGATGACTGGCCGATAGCCGTACCACCCCCGCCAATCGGCGCGGGTATCCATTATTTTGAAAGATATGCGAGCAATACGTTTGGTTTTTATCGCCAAGGCGGAATACTGCGTAACGATTTACCCATTACAGAAGCGGGCTACATTTTTTTATCGGAAAGCAATACGTTGCCGCCACAGTTTAGATTATTTGTAAGGCAGTTCGGATATTACAGGCCTTCGGATGATTCAAATTTAATCCCCGACGAGTGGACGATAATTACCCCTCCCGCCGGTACTCTTCCACAGGTTTTACTGCCAACTACAGATAATCCCGGCGGCATGTATGGTTTTATATTGCCGCGTGATACTCTCATGTCGGCAATGGGAAGCAACCATACATCACCGCTTCTGATTATCAACGTCATGTATTACGAAGGTGACGTCATATTTGAAGAAACAGAAGATATGCTTAATGTAGCAAGGGTGCATCCTTATTTCGCCAGAGCCGCCTTCGACTATGACGCATACCGAGATTTAAACGAATTCTATATACGCACACCTTGGCAAATGCAAAATATAAGCCTTATGCAAAATAATGCAGGCCTTACCTTTAACCAAAATCGAAACATTAATTTTACTAACCCTAATGCGGATACCGGTGCAGGAGCGGGAGCAGTCGGCCTTGCCAATGCCGTAGTCACCATCCCCTTTAGCGGGACTTACAGAGGCCACTTTTACAACATTAATAATCTCGTCATAAACTCCGGTAGTGGAAGTGCCGGATTATTTTCCAATATCTCATACCCCGGGGTAGTAGACAGAGTTAGGCTCAGAAACGCTAATATAACGGGAGCATCAACCACAGGCGGTATCTCCGGTACAAACGCCGGTACTATTTCATTGAGTATAATTGAAAATTCTAGCGTGGCAGGTGCGTCGGGCGCAACAGCCGTTGGCGGCATAGCCGGAAGAAACGACGGCACAGTAACACAAAGTGCCGCAGAGCATTCTACCGTATCCGGCACAAGCATGGTCGGCGGCATAGTCGGCAATAACGCAAGCACGGGCAGGGTAGAGGATGTGTATTTCCTTTCAAATAATTCTCCCTTTTATCCGCAGCATTTCCCTGTAATTGGTACAGGGGGTAGTATAGGGGGAATAGTCGGGCATAATTCCGCAGTTGCGGGAGAAGCTACAGGCGTTACACGTGCTTTCCTTTTCGCTCCTTCGCCCCGCGTCGGAAACGACTTCCATCCCATAATCGGCGGCGGAACGTCTGCCGTAGTTAGTGACGGTAATGAAACAACATTTTTCTTAACAGGTCACAGACATATATTGATAGAAAATCTTGTAAGCGGAAGCTGGTATGTAGGCCTTAGTGTAAATCCACACAGAGGTGATTACAACTTAACCGACGTAAGAGCAGTGCCAAGGCCGCAATTTGGCGGCAGAGGTTTTATTACAGACTTTATGGACTTGGAGTGGATTGCATATATCCAAAATATAAATATGTCAAACTGGCGGCAGCCCCCAAGCCCCGGCCCGCTACGGGCGTATCCCTATCCTATTTTTTCCGCAATCGCAACGCCGCCGCGTAGCTGGCCTGTGGCAGACAGCCCGGCAAGGCCGGAGCAATTAGACAGGCATGACTGGTATCCCACCAGATTTACTTCCGAGCGCGCTAATGCACCTATATTTATTAACCCTCATTTTACCGGTGAATTTTTGAGCTTGGACGGCGTTCCTGTTCCTGCGGCTCCGGGCTTTGGTGGGCCTGTTCCTCCATTTACATGGATGGGTAATGATTGGTTTTCGCTTGATATGGGCGCGGTAGACGGGTGGAATACCCGCCCTGTAGACCGTACATTTTTTAACCCTACTAGGGTCGGTTTTCTTGTTCCCGATACGAGAGCACCATTTGGTGAGCCTTCGTCACCCGCAGGATTTACCTCCGCAAATTATATCCCCAGATGGCGGTTGATAGAGCTACAAGAGCCTAATGCTGCCGACGAATTTATGCGTACTAACCACTTGGGGCAAAACAGGGCAAGGAACGCAATCAATGTTGCAAATAATGTACGTAATTCGCCTTATCGGTATGCGGAGCTAAATGCGGAAACACCCGGCACACTGTATCAGGTATTACCTACTACTCAGGGCGCGCAATTCTATTATTCATTCTTCCATGCCACAAACGGCTTCCCGGGGATTCCTTCACCGTGGAGCGGTTATGTACCGCCACCCGCCGACGGAGACAGGCTTAATTTCTTTTTATCACCCGTTAGCCCCGATAATCCCCCCATAGTTGCAAACGAGCCGCAGGCGATAATCAGGGATAATGCAATGGTACTGATACGCCCCGCTCAATCCCCGCGCTCCGCGCCTACGTTTAACGGGAGTACGACTATACCCACCTGGTTAACAAATACCGCAAACCTCGGCACACAGGCCGGTGTAATATTAAACCCGGCGGCATGGAATACTGTCAGATACAGGTCGTCACACCAAGGTATGCCGAGCGGCAATACCAGCGGCGGGCCGTTTGATTTAAGCTTCCATCGAGGCCGTGACTATTTACAGCCTAACGGAGAAATGGTAAGGCAAAATATCCCAACGACGCGTGTTTTCTTATACGATGTTTGGGTTGGCGATACGACAACAACAGCCCGCAACGGCGGCACACGAGAGGGCTTCGGTATTACATTTTGGTCCGATAGACCTGAGTTTGGCGTTGCTGCCTCGGGCGGCCCGAATACAATACCTCTTAACGGGATAAGCAGAGATACGCTTCTTAACCCCGGCGTAGGAACATGGGCTTGGCTAAGCTGTGCCAGAACTAACGTAATCGGCTATTGGGGTGTATCCTACGGTTGGAAACAATTTTACGGTTTGGTGGATATTCCTTCGGATTGGTATGATTCTGCCGAGTTTGCGTTCCAGTCCGCTTCGGGGCCGACGCGTATTACCACGGGCAATTATCTCGACAGCGTTTCATTTAATTCCCCGGCATTTTTATCAATTGACAAATATATAAGGGATGAACGAGGAAACGATGTTTTGTTTGTAAAACCGGAGGATATATTAACGGTGGATGTACGCATAGAAAACCATGGCGAAATGCCGGCAAATAATATTGTAATCCGGAGCGAAATGCAGCCGTTTAATGCTTATATTGAGTTTTTGGACAGTAGTCTTGTTATCACCCGTCGCGACGGCAGTACGATTCTGCCGGATTCAGTTATACAACCGCACCTTAACAACGATTACACTTTAACAATCACTCTTCCCCCACACATTACACTTCAAACGGGAGAGTCATTACAGATAGAATATTCTATTCGTGTTTTGAGATATGTGTATCCCGAAACGGCAGCAGGCCCTGCTACCACATTGCTGTTTTTCTTTAGAAAACAAGTGGCTGTTGACTACAGCGAAGGCAGGATAAACATGTCGGATTTCCGTCCTCTGCCGTTTTTGGATTATCGCCGTATAAACGCAACTGTGCCTACCCAAATTTTTATAGACCCGGTAAGGTTGTCAAAAACGATTGACGGTACTTTGTATGACGGCCCGTTTGATGTGACACTTATGGTGGAAAACGCACTCAATATAGATGAAAGTCTTATAATCACAGGGCTGATAAATTCTTTAATCCCAGATGGCTTTAGGCTCGTCGGCGGTGTATATGAGGTGCTAGGCAATGGCGACAGGGAACTCGCAGATTATTTCACTGATTACAGCGAAGGCATAACGCGTATTACTATCCGCGATGCCGGATTGGATGATAATACAAGAAGAAGGGAATACAGCTATAGGCTCGAATACTACGGCACAGGCTTTGGCGTGTCGTTTATAAGCATGTCCGCAGAGTACAGATATTTATATGATGACGGCGGGACACCGCTCAATGTTATTCTCCGATTCCCAAACCCGGTAGTAGGTATCCGCCCGCGTCCGGAAAACAGAAGCTCGGCATACAGATACCTTTATGTGAGCGGCACACAACAGGAGTCACTGGACTTTTTGGGAGATACACTGGCAAATATGCTGGATGACGGCAACTATGGTTTTACCCTAAATGTCGTACTTGTCGGATACCCCGACGGGATTGATAACGACGATTTTGCCGCAAGCATATGGGCAGGCGGCGGCGGAACCTTCCGTTTACTGTTTACACCACGGAGAGCCGGGGTATTTGACCTTGATTTCCAAATTTTGCTAACCGCAAGAAGGGATGGCGGAACGCCGGAAGTGTTTGTATTGGATTCCGAAATTGCAACAGTACGAGTAACCGCGAGCGGCAACTTTGCAGTTGAAGATGTGAATGTAGATTTGCCGGAATTAAATAATCTGCATTATCGCACTGTACCGTTTTTAACCCCGTACGCAGCAGTGTCGCAGGCGGCAAACCTGCCCGATACTCTGGAAATCACAGTAGATGTAAGCGGAGCGGCAGTGCCGAGTATAACCTTAACAAAAACCGGGGTTGAGTGGTCTTCGGAGACATACGCCGATGAGGCGCAGCGTGGCTTCCCGTCGGGTGAGCATGTATTTGAAGTATCCAATTGGAATACAGACCTAATCGAGTTGCCGGTATGGGTAACAGAACCAAGTAGGATTGCTGTGCAAAACGCAATAGAAAATGCAGCTCATCCAACAATAAATGTAACGATAGAAACACCGACGTTTTATCCTGTAACAGTAAACTTACCGGCGGGTAACGACGACACAGAGCGCGAGGTGTTGTTTGGGACACCGTATGCAAGCGTAGCAACCGAGGCGGATTTGCCCGGCACGTTAGCCATAGAAGTAACAATAGAAAACGCCTACGTCATGGACTATGTAACGCTGATAAAACACGGAGTAAGGTGGTATTCGGAGACATATGCCGAAGAAGCGCGGTTTGGCTTCCCGTCGGGTACGCATGATTTTACGGTAGCTAATTGGGGCTTAACCGGGATTGCATGGCCGCCATGGGCAACACAGCATGATTTGGAAGCGTTGCAGGAAGCGATAGAAAACGCAATCCCGCCGACAATAAATGTAACAATTAAAGAGCCGATATTTTATCCCGTGTGCGTAAGTTTGCCGAATAATAACGCCGACACAGAGCGAGAGGTGCTGTTTGGGACACCGTATGTAAGTGTAGCAACCAAGGCCAATTTGCCTGCCACATTATTAATAGAAGTAACAATAGAAAACGCCCATGTAGAGCATGTAATGTTGATAAAACACGGGGCGCGGTGGTATTCGGAGACATATGCCGAAGAAGCGCGGTTTGGCTTCCCGTCGGGTACGCATGATTTTACGGTAGCTAATTGGGATTTAACCGGGATTGCATGGCCGCCATGGGCAACACAGCATGAGTTGGAAGCGTTGCAGGAAGCAATACAAAACGCAATCCCACCGACAATAACAGTGGAAATCCTAACGCCGCAAATCACGGCGGAGCTTGGACTGCCTTACGAAAACGACAAAGAAAACCGTTATGTATCATACGGAACACTAAGAGCCGACGTCCCCGAAGCAGCATATCCCGCGTCAATGCCGGATGTGCTGGAAGTAACGCTGACATTAACCAACACAGTAGCCGACCTGCAATCAGTCTCGGTAAGAATCTCGGATGTAACATGGGAAAGCTATCAAGACGGCTTCCCGCCGCACGGCTATCCTGTGGGCGGACAACACAGGTTTAACCCAACCTGGACAGATGTAACAATCATTTTGCCCGATGACAGTCCGATAACGCAAGAAATGCATGACTATTTGCAGCAATTAATCGCAACAGCAATCAACACAACCGAAAAACTCCCGCATATAGATGTAACAATCCTAACTCCGGAGTTTGAAGCAGAAATGATTGCCTTGCCGTCGGATAATTATGCAACACCAAGATATGTACCGTTCGGCACATCCCTTGATGATGTCCCGGAAGCTGCGCTATTGCCAACAAACGTAACAATCACTGTGGCAGTAGAAAACGCAACCTTCGACGTACTGACAATAACAAGAGGAGTAGAATGGGAATCTGTAACACCCCCTGTATTCCCATCGGGCGGTTATCCATCAGGAACAAGCCACGCATTTACAATCGCAGGATATGCAACGGCAGAAGACTTGGAGCGTCCTTACGAAATCAGCGATGTTATGTGGTCGGATATAATATACGACTTGCTGTCGGCGATAAACCGTCCGGACGTAGGCCGTCCGTATATATATGTGACAATCCTTCCGCCGACGTTTGAAGTAGAATATATCGTATGGCCGCCCGATAATAACGCACCGAAAAGATATATATTATTCGGAACGTCCTTTGATGACATGCCCGTATCTACACTATTATTGTCAAGCAGAGAAGTCTTGGCACTGCCGACAAGCATGATAATCACGGTGTCCGTAGAAGACGCAACCTTTACCGAGATGGAAATAATAGGAATATTAGAGTGGGAATTCATAGCAGACCCCACATTCCCATCGAGCATTTATCCACCACCGGGAGCAATAACCAAGGCTGCATTTATAGGAGACGTAACGGAAGCAAACCTGACACGACCTGTCGAAATCAGCCCGGAAATGTGGGAGGATATAATAGACGACTTACTGTTTGCGATAAACTATCCGGATGTAAACCGCCCGTATATAATTATAGAAATCTTAACGCCGGAATTTACGGCGGAGCTTGAAATGCCGGCGGACAACAATGCAGTAAATCGAAACGTGGCATACGGAACACCAAGAGCCAACGTCCCCGGAGCAACCTATCCCTCGCCAATGCCAAATGTATTGGAGGTAATGCTGACGTTAACCGACACAACATCCAACTTGCAATTTATTCCGGTAAGAGTTTCGGGCGTAGCATGGCAAAGTGACAGCTTCCCGCAGTATGGCTACCCTGCGGGCGGACAGCACAGTTTTAGCCCATCATTTGCAAACGCAACAATCATTTGGCCGGATAACAGCCCGATGATACAAGAAATGCGAGACCACTACTTGACACAGGTAATCATGGCTGCAATCAACACAGCGGCAACACCCCCGCATATATATGTGACAATCCAAACGCCGACAATAACGGCCGCGATTACATTGCCGATAGAAAGTAGCGAGGCGGTAAGGAGCGTAGCGTACGGAACGCCCAGAGTAGCTGTCCCCGGAGCAACAACGGTATTAGGCCAATTGGATGAAATGCCTGATGAGCTGGAAGTAACACTGACACTAACCAACGCAGGCGACCTTCAAACAATCCCCGTGAGGATATCCGGAGTGACATGGTATAGCTATAACGATTCATACCCCGAGTACGGTTCCCCTATGGGAGACCCGCACCGATTTAACTCAGCATGGGGCAGCGATGTGACTATAATATGGCCAGTCAATAGCGTAGTAAGTGCGGAAATACAAACAGAGCTGACGCAGGCAATAAGAGAAGCAATCAACACCGCAGCAATACGCCCGCATATATATGTAACTATAGAGACGCCGACAATCACAGCAGCAATATCGGAACGCTCGACATTTCACCAAACCACCGCAGCCGCAGGTGTTATTGCCGTTATCATAGCCGCCGCCTTAGGAAAGTTTGTTAAAGCCAAACTCGGACGGAGAAGCAGATGAAAAAAATTCTAAAAAACAAAGGCGGATTTGCGCTTATATATGTACTCGCAATTATGCTCGCACTGTTAGCTGTAGGAGTGTCGGCAATTACTGCGGCTTCTCTCAGCCGCGGCGCGAGCATTGCCCAAAAACATCGCACCCAGTTGGATTTGTATGTAGGTAGCATGGAACGGACGATAGATGCGCAGATGGTTACATTGGGGGATGATTTGGGTACGATAAATACATTGGGTGATTTATTGTTGCTACATGTTTTTAACGCACTGGAAGATAGGTTTAATTTTGATTCTATAGACCCGGATTATACGCCGTATCAGATGATACCCCCCAGAATATTAACACTGCCGCCGCCGTATGACTGTATCTCCATTAGCTGCATGAATAGCAGGTTGCTGGGTACGGATATTAATTTCCCCTTGGAGGATGTGGAATATGGTATCAACATCGTCTGGAACGACATATATGTTGTTATAGCGCACTATAGACGGTATGACGTTGCAACGGGGCTTTCTGCTTTACCGCTTAATGTAACGGTTTCCGGAGAGGTTGCTATCACACTAACAACAAAGTACACCGCCCCAAACGGCGAAGATTTTATAATGGTAACAAGAACAACATATCGTATAAGCGGTGTTAATTTACAAGAAGGGACTTTCAATGACGTAAAGACTATCCCTCCCGAATCAGGGGAAATGGAAATCACATATAACAAACCGTGGGAGTTTATAAGACATGAAACAAATCCGATTTTTTAAACAATTAATCGACAAGTCAAAACACCTTCTAAAAGGCCGCGATGGTGCAAGCCTTATAGAAGGCATAGTAAGCATACTCATTTTTGTGGTTTTGGTCGCAACCGTTACTATGATGATACAGGTTTCAATGCAAATTTCCCATTCTGCGCGAGAGACCGCGGCGAGCATACAGGATGAGGCAAATGAGATTTTAAGGGATGTAAGTATCATCACCCCGGTCGATGTAGCTGTATTTGTATTAACAATTCCCGACGCCGCCCCAATCAATATAGAAATTGCTATATTGGAATCGAAAGACTTTAATTTAAAAATTTTCAGGCCTAACTAGGAGTACACCATGAAAATAAAAAAAGCCCTAAATAATAAAGGCATGACGCTTATCGAGCTTATTGTGTCCATGCTTGTATTTTCCATAATTATGATAGCGGCGACGGCGATATTTATACCAATATATCGCGCTTTTGAACGCGCAAACACCTTTGCAGAAGCCAACACTCTCTTGGATAACATTGCCACTGTGATTATGTACGATATAGCAAATGCAACAGAAATCATCCCACATTTAGGAACAATCCCCTCAGACACAGACGACGAGCGTTTAAGAATCATTACGGGTACACAAAACTTTGTATTCGATGTAGAAAGCGAGGGGCTTACACTGCGCACCCCCACCCCCGAAAGCCCCCCGAGCATACTGTTCGAACGCGACTTTTTCAGGAATAAGAATCTCGAAATCAAATGGGAAGTAACCGGCGACCTTGTAGAGATAGAAATAATATTGACAGGCGTAGACGGCAACCCAATGGCCTTCCGGAGAACATACACCGCAAGACCATTGGGATTACCATTTTAATACGACATAACACCATCAATAATAAACTGCATTTCCCCTGCACCGCTGCCGCCTGCTACTACTCGGGGCATTACGCCGTCCCAGCTATTTATCATTTGTTGGCGCAGCATTATTTCTCGGACTTCTGTGCCCAAGTCGCCCCATGCGTCTTGCATTATTGACAAGGCTCTTGCGTCGGCTTGGGCTGCTACTATTACGGCTTCGGATTCCAGGCGGGCTACCTCCAGTTGCTGGTTGGCTATTACTAGGGCGCGTTCGCGTTCAAATTCTGCCTGCATCATGGCCTGTTCTGTTATCATGCGGTTTTCTACGGCTTGTTCAAAGGCCGCGGAGAAGACTATGCTTTCTACGGATACCGTGTGGATACGTACGTGAAACTGCCCTGTGATTTCCGGGCGGGTTAGGTTTTGGTGGATTTCTTGGCTTAGGAATGCACGCTGGGCTACAATTTCCATCGCGCTTTTACGGGCAAACACGTTTTGGATTTCTTCCAAAAAAACGCCGTCCATGCGGGACTCAAGGTTATGCATAGAGCCAAATTGCTCGGCCACCTGCATGGCGGAGCGGGCATCGGTTAGCTGATACAGCACGGTAACGTAGCCGTTAATATTTTGCGCGTCCACGCTGTACGCGCTAAAGGCAAAGCTCTGCTCGCGCACCTGCAAATCAAAACGCTGCACCTCGTTTGGTATCCAAAATACAAAGTTAAGCCCCGGCTGCAAAACGCGGTCTACCACGCCCCATACGCGCACTACGGCGGCTTCTTCTGTGCGTATCATGTGCAGTGACGGTAAAACGATGGCGATGGCTGTGGCTATTATTACCACAATAATTGCGAGTGTTATTGATTTTGCTTTCATTTTTTGAATCTCCTTTAATTTGATTTATTTCGAGCGGCATTCGGAATTAAATATTCCCCGCAAGTTTTACATATCCCGTCTGTGAAAAAGACGTCTTTTTCGCTGTTGCTTACACGTCGACGGCAGTGCGCGCATTTGAATTTATCGCGGCTAAGCTTATCAATTACATGCCCGCAAACCCAAACAAAAAACGACGCAGCAAAAACAATCAACGTCATAAGAATAATAATTTTAGGCTCCATTTTTTCACCTCCGCAAAAATTATTATACCATAAAATACGCAAGAAATAAAATTTTGTCTGAAGAGCGGGAATGGGGGTCGTGCGCCTCCTCGGATGTCGTGCGCGGCTATCACGGGGAATTCCCCGCGCCGGACGCGCACGATACCACAGGAGGCGTACTCCCCCCCGCCAAAGGGGTATCGTACACACTTTCTTCGCAAGTGCGTTCGCGAGAAATAACCCCGCATGGCGGCTTTACACCGAAATCCCAATATGTTATACTCGTCTTTGTTTGCAAATCAAGAAAAAAATCGAGTTATACCAAAGTGCGAAAACATTAACCTCCTCTGTTGCCAAACTCTTAATTAAAGCCTTCAGAGTTTGGCTCGTCGTCGGTAAATGTTTTCAGCATTTGGTATAACTCGCTATTACTGGAGGGTGCGGAGTATATGGCATCGGCAAAAAAAGAGAAAAAGAACAAAGTAGATTTTATATCGGGCTGCGAGATGGAAAAAGTCGAGGACTGCAAGTTAAAGCTAACGATAACGGTAGGGCCGGAGCGGTTTCGTGAGGGTCTGCAACATGCGTACAATCGTACAAAAGGATATTTTAATATGCCGGGATTCCGCAAGGGTAAAGCCCCCCGCAAAATGATAGAGCAGATGTATGGGCGCGATGTTTTTTATGAGGACGCGCTTAACTATGTATTGCCGGACGCGTACGAGGCGTCGTTGGATAAGCATGAGATAGAGCCTGTGTACCGCCCGGAAATCGAGCCGGGTGAGATGAGCGAAAAGGACGGCGCGGTTATTATTGCCATGGTGTTCATCCGTCCCGAGGTGGAGGTAGGGGAGTACAATGGGCTAAAGTACCCTAATGCAGAATCGGACGCAACGGAAGAAGATATAGAAAAAGCGTTAAAAGCGGAGCAGGAAAAAAACTCACGTCAGGTAAGCGTAAGCCGCCCGGCAGAAATGGGCGACGTGGTAACGATTAACTTCAAGGGCTTTATGGACGGCGAGCCGTTTGAAGGCGGCGCGGGCGAAGACCATGACCTTACGCTTGGGTCGGGGCAGTTTATTCCGGGCTTTGAGGAGCAGGTTGTTGGGCATGTGCCGGGCGACGACCTTACAGTTGAGGTTACGTTCCCCGAGGACTACCACCATGCGGATTATTCGGGAAAATCGGCCACCTTTGAGGTGGAGGTGCTGGATGTAAAGGCCAACGAGCTGCCCGAGATAGACGACGAGTTTGCCGAGGATGTTTCCGAGTTTGATACCCTTGCGGAGTTTAAAGAGGACTTGGCAAAGCGCATTACGGAAAGCAAAACAGCTAATCTGGAAAACAACAAGCGTTCTCATATAATGAAGAAACTCGTAGAAGTAACAAAAATGGAAGTACCCGAAGAAATGTACCTCGGCCGCCTCGACGACATGATGAACGACTTCACGCACCAAATCCAAATGCGCGGCATGGACATCGAGAGCTACATGCGTTTTACGCAAACGTCGGAGGTATCGCTAAAAGCCTCGTGGCGCAAGCAGGCAGAAATTGACGTAACAGGAATGCTGGCTCTAGAAGCCGTAGCCAAAAAAGAAGAAATAACCGTATCGGAAGAAGACTTCCAAAAACGTGTAGCAGAAGCCTCCCAAAAAGAAGGCGACGAGCTGCAAGAATTAATAGAAGAAATGCACCCGCACCGCCGCAAGGAACTTGAGCGTTCGATAAAATGCGAAAAAGCCTTGGACCTTGTGATGGAAAAAGCGGTAGCATCGGACGACGAGAAATTCGAAGAGCCGGAAGCAGACGAAGAACAGGGGGAAAACTAACATGGCAAATTTAGTACCATATGTAATCGAGCAAACCAGCAGAGGTGAGAGGTCGTACGACATCTACTCACGTCTGCTAAAGGATAGAATCATCTTCCTCGGGGACGAGGTATCCGACGTGAGTGCGAGCCTTATTGTCGCGCAGCTTTTGTTCTTGGAATCGGAAGACCCCGACAAGGATATTAGCCTGTATATCAACAGTCCCGGCGGTTCAATCACCGCAGGCATGGCAATCTACGACACAATGAATCATATCAAATGCGATGTTTCCACCATTTGCGTGGGAATGGCGGCGAGCATGGGCGCGTTTTTGCTTTGCGGCGGCGCGAAGGGCAAACGCTTTGCACTGCCAAATGCAGAAGTTATGATTCACCAGCCCTCGGGCGGAATCGGCCGCAGCCAAGCCTCGGATTTCCAAATCCACGCCGAGCGCATTGTTCAAATGAAGAAAAAGCTTAACGAAATAATGGCGAAAAACACAGGCCAATCCGTAGAAAAAGTGACGCTCGACTCCGACCGCGACCGCTTCTTTTCTGCCGAAGAGGCTCTCGAATATGGCTTGATTGACAAGATTGTCACTCGAAGGGAGCCTTCATAATGCCGGCAAAATTTGACGCCCGCAATATTGCAAGATGTTCCTTTTGCGGCAAGCACCAAGACCAGGTTGACAAAATAATCGCGGGCGCAAATGTATACATCTGCGACCAATGCGTAGATATGTGCTGCGGAATCCTCGACGAGAGCATGGAGGATTTGCCCGACTTCGACGAAACCTTTGACCTACCCAAGCCCAAGGAAATCAAGGCATTTCTCGACGAGTATGTAATCGGGCAGGAGCGTGCAAAGGTCGCGCTTTCCGTTGCCGTTTACAACCACTACAAGCGTATCGCAATGGAGCATATGGGCGACGACGCCGAGGTAGAGGTACAAAAAAGTAACGTGCTGCTAATCGGCCCTACAGGTGTAGGCAAAACGCATTTAGCGCAAACCCTTGCGCGTTTTCTGCAAGTACCCATCGCAATTTGCGACGCAACCAGTCTCACCGAGGCAGGCTACGTAGGCGAAGACGTAGAAAATATTCTGCTAAAATTAATACAGGCCGCCGACTTCGACATAGAGCGTGCCGAGCGCGGAATCATCTACATCGACGAGCTGGATAAAATCTCACGTCGCTCCGACAATCCCTCGATTACACGCGATGTAAGCGGCGAGGGCGTTCAGCAGGCCTTGCTGAAAATTCTTGAGGGCACACTGGCTTCCGTGCCGCCGCAGGGCGGGCGTAAGCACCCCCACCAGGATTTCTTGCAAATTGATACGACAAACATTCTTTTCATATGCGGCGGAGCATTTGCCGGCTTGGAAAAAATCGTCGAGCAACGTCTTAACAAAAAAGTAATCGGCTTCGGCGCAGAGGTTAAAACCAAAGCCGAAAAAATTGCCGACGATATCCTACAGCACGTACAACCCCGCGACCTTCACCGCTACGGCCTTATCCCCGAGATGATTGGCCGCCTGCCCGTGATGGTAACGCTAAACAATCTCGACGAGGATACCCTTGTTTCCATTTTGAGCAATCCCAAAAACGCGCTCACCAAGCAATATCAATATCTCTTCGAACTCGACCATGTATATCTGGAATTCGAAGAAGACGCCCTACGCGCCATAGCCCAAAAAGCCCTCGAGCGCGAAACAGGCGCACGCGGCCTACGCGCCATTTTGGAAAACATCCTAACCGAAACCATGTACGACATGCCAAGCAACAACACCGTAGAACGCTGCATAATAACCCGCGACACGGTAGAAGAACAAAAACCCCCAACCATAGTAACAAACGAAGATCGCCAGCCCATATATCGCAAACCACGCCGCAGACGCGGCGGAGCAGGCGCGGTAAAAAAGGCCTCGGCGGGCTAAGCGGCACAGCCGCATTTCGCCGACTGTAGCATGGTGGGAATGTCGTCTCGAGCCCATAAAAACTGAATTGTATTTTATAAGAGCACCCGCGTTAGGGTGCTTTTTTTTGTCACCATTTTGCCCTTCACTGTATAAAATGTACAAGAAGGTATTTTTACAAGGAGTGATAACATGAGCAATAAAACCGAATATAATATGAGCAACCATATTGGAGAAAACAGAAGCAACAACTTATTTGCCGATTACGGAAAAAACAACGAAAGAGGCCCCAGCATAGGAATGTGCCCCCCAAGCCTCAGACCCCCATGCCCCCCCGGTCCCCCGGGCGAACAAGGCCCCCCCGGCGAACCCGGCCCCCAAGGCGAACAAGGCCTACCGGGCGAACCCGGCTCCCCCGGCCCCCAAGGCGAGCGAGGCCTACCGGGCGAACCCGGCTCTCCCGGTCCCCAAGGCGAGCGAGGCCTACCGGGCGAACCCGGCTCCCCCGGCCCCCAAGGCGAGCAAGGCCTCCCGGGCGAACCCGGCTCCCCCGGCCCCCAAGGCGAACAAGGCCTCCCGGGGTCACCCGGTCCCCAAGGCGAGCGAGGCCTCCCGGGCGAACCCGGAACCCCCGGCCCCCAAGGCGAGCGAGGCCTACCGGGCGAACCCGGAACACCCGGTGAACAAGGCCCTCCCGGCGAAGCAGGAACACAAGGCGAACCCGGCCCACAAGGCCCCCCGGGAGAACCCGGCGGTGGCATATCAGCGTTACCCGCGCTATATGTATGGAAAACAAACCACCAAGTCCTTGCGCCGACGTCCGCACCGGGCGCGAAAGGCGAAGCCGTAACATTCACAGACTATGTAGTTACGGGGACGGCGGTGGCATTCACAAGCCCCGACACTATCGAGATTATGGAATCAGGTTTTTATTCGATACGATGGGAAATGTACAAAAGCGGTTATGATTCTGCATTTGCCTTGTTTTTCTCCCCCGGCGGAGCGGACTCGACACTTATCCCCGGCAGCAACTACGGCGCGATGTCGCATGACGAAAAATACAGCGGCCAAACAATGGCGTACCTTACAGCGGGCGGAAGAGTAACCCTAAACCGCACAGACACACTCTATCAGCTTAACATCGTAGAGCAAATCAGCGGCGGCACACCGGTAGTAGGCTCCTCTGTCTTTATCGTAAAAATCGCCTAACCCTTTTTCAAAAAAACAACCAAAACCAACGCGGCAATCAGTGACAAACTTGCCCCAAAAATAAACGGAGAGATAGACTAATTAAATAACTAAGGAAGGCCTCTGAGGGGTAATAATAGCAAGATATAAAAAACGAGAGCAGTTAAACTCTCGTTTTTTTATTCTTATGGCAAAGTGTTTCAAATTTTGACAAACTGCCAGAGGTATGGTTTACTTACAGGAGGGTTGGAAGTAATATAATCATTATGTTTTGTAAACGAGATGAGGTTATTTATGGCTATACCAAAAGTTATGATAAGTTCTACTTGCTATGACCTAAAGCAAATAAGGGAAAACTTGGATTCATTTATAAGAAGTATGGGGTATGAGCCACTAAGAAGTGATAAAGGGGATGTTGGATATAACATTGCAGAGACGCTTAAAGATGATTGTTTTCTGTTAGCACAACAATGTGATATTTTGGTTGGAATTATTGGGGGGATTTTTGGAAGTGAGGCTTCACAAAATGATTCTGTTACCATGGCAGAGATGAAAACAGCATTGGAACATAAAAAGCAGATATATATTTTTGTTGATACAAATGTACTTACGGAGTATCGTACTTATAAGTTGAATCTTGATAAAAAAGGTGAAGATTTTGCAAAAAAAGAGATAATGTACAGTTATGTTAACGACACTAGGATTTTTGATTTTGTTAACGATATGTATAATCATGAATCCGAGCGAGTTGTTATTGTTGGATTCCAAATTGCTTCGGAAATATCCGAGTTTTTGAAAAAACAGTGGGCAAATCTATTCCAAGCGTCATTAAGCCAAAAAGAAAGAGATTCTCAAAGTGGTGCATATTCAAAAATTAACGAGTCAGCAGTTAAGCTTGAGGAGCTTATAAACAAATTTGATAATAATTTACTTAATTTGTCAGAAGGAACAAGCTATATGCTAGAGAACCAAGGGTTAGGCCGGTATCTGGCAAATCCACTTCTTGGGCATTTAAAAAAACTACTAAAAACTAACCTTTCGGTGTTGTTTAAGACTTCGGATGAACTAGTTGAATTGATGGGTCTTTTCAGTTACGAAGAAGATTATGAAGACGATGATATACATGTATTTGCAACTCAAGATGAATGCAGTGGTTTAGAGATAAAGATAACGATTAGTAAAAGCATATTTGATGATGGTAAATTGATTTTTCCGGATACTAATGTATCGCTGGAAAGCTATATTTCTCTAGAAGAAATTCCTCAATTTGACCCATTTGCGTCGTATTCGATAGAAGACGATGACTTGCCCTTCTAAAACCCTCTGTATGTGCTAAAACCCAGCATGTATAATGCCAAAATCAACGATTGTTCATTGCCTTTTGACACCTCACGTAATTCATCAACTACGCTATCATGCGGTACTGCATTGGCTCCTGTTTCGGCCACGACTTTTTCAATAGTTTTAGGCAACTGCATACACATTTGATAAAATGCGTCCTCTTGGCCTGTTACAATCTCATAAAATTTATCCATACTTACACGGCGTATCCTGCGGTGTTTTTTTTGTTGTCCATCGACAGAAACAGCCCATGTAATATTTTGAGATTTTTTTGCGATTGCTTCAACGAGTAGACAGGCACAATCATCATCTTCGAGAAGTTGTGCTTGCATTTTGATATATGTTTTATCCGAAGAAGACGAGTTCATTGTATTATGTTTGTTTTTCATTTCTACAAAAATCTTGCTTACTTTATCATTGTCGGAAATGGCAATTCCTGCCGAATTTTTGAAAATAACATCCCATCCGTTTGTAGGGACTTTGCAGTCCTGTATATATTGGAAAATCCGTTGATGAAAATATCCGATATCATTGTTGTTAGATTTATCACGTTGGCGGAAAATTTCATTTTTAATAATTTCTTCCCATGTGAAGCCATATACGGATTTGTCAAAAATCAATTTAATCGGGTCAACGACGTTTTTGTTAAACTTTTTCAAATTAAAGGATTCCAGTTTGCTTCCGTAATTTTTTATAGTTGCTTCAACATGTTTGCTAAAATTCTGTTCCGAAATAAAAGTCAGTGGCCACATTACAGTTCCTCCAGTCCTTCATATATTTTTAATGCTATTTCATATGCCAGTTGGATAGGTACGGCATTGCCTACCTGTTTATATTGTTGCCCTACGCTTCCGCAGAATGTCCATTCATCGGGGAAACATTGACAGCGTGCGTTTTCTCTTACGGTAAACGGTCTTGCTTCCAATGGGTGACAACGGTCTGTCTGTTTCTGTGAAGGGGACGTTAGGACAGTTAATGATGGCTCGTCTAAACTAAGCCTACGTAGGATGCCTGTGCGTCCTCCCCCCATATACCAGCAACTTTTCATATAATCTTTAGCAATATCCTCAGGTATATCGCGCCAGTATCCCCCCGGCGGCACAAGCTCAAATATTTTACGTTTATGTTCGGAGTATTGGACACCCGCACTAGGCGGCACATCATATAAGATATCGCGCAGTACAGTTTTTTTTGTATGTTGTTTAGGGGTTTTTATATGCAGTTTTCCGGCGAGGTCATTGCGGACACCTATCATTATGAGACGCTCCCTTTTTTGGGCAACGCCATAATCCCACGCATTATATATGTTTGTTTGCACCTCATACCCCTCGGATTTAAAAATATCCAAAATGGTGTTATATGTACGACCATTATCATGTGAGATTAAACCCCTCACATTTTCAAAAAGAAACACCTTGGGTTGTAGCTTTTGTAAAAACACAGCGTAATGAAAAAACAGAGTGCCTCTGGCATCTTCCAGCCCCAAGCGTTTACCTGCATAAGAAAAAGCTTGGCATGGTGCGCCGCCAGATAATAAACTTAATTCGCCTTTGGCTAAATTAAAGTATTTTTCCAGATTTAGCGGGGAAATATCTGCTATATCTTCATTTATAACATTCCACTCCGGGCGGTTTAATTTCAGGGTATCAGCGGCATATTTATCAAGCTCAATCAATCCAATGCTATCAAAACCGGCTTTTTCCAACCCAAGTGCTAATCCCCCTGCACCGGCAAATAGTTCGATAGATGTGAGCATAAAATCTTCCCTTTCCAAGAGATTACTTTTATAAACTAGGTATAGACTATCATTCTTTTTTCAAAAAAACAACCAAAACCAACGCGGCAATCAGCGACAAACTTGCCCCAAAAATAAACGGAGCGGCAGGGCTTATGTTATCCCGCATAAGCCCTGCAATTATGCTTGCGGGCAGCAGCGCGACGCCCGCGACGGTGGCCTGCAAGCCGAGCATGGTTCCCTTTAGCTCGGGCGGCGCGATTTCCGCGACATAAGCCCGTTCCACGCCCGCAATCATCGCCGTATACATACCGTAGGCCACAAAAGCCACAATCATAGCCCACTGATGGGTAGCAAACGCAAACCCAAAATAGCAAAGTGAAAATACCAAATACCCCGGCACAAGCAGCTTTTTCCGCCCAAACCTATCGGAAAGCTTCCCCATAGGAATCGCAAAAACAGAAGCCGTCATGCTATGCAAAAAATAAAGCAAAATCACGCCGGAAATCGCAAACCCCACATCCTGCGCCCGCAGCAAAATAAATACGTTGGAAGAATTCCCAAGCGTAAACAAAAACACTACAAGCAAGTAAATTTTCAGTTGCCCGTCCACACGTTTAAAATTTTTCCAAAAAGGCTCCTTGCTTTTTGGCGCACGTTCCTCCTTCTTCTCCTTTATGAAGAAAAACATCAAAAGCCCAAGCACGGACGGAATAAGCGCGATTGCAAACACCGCTCTAAAGCCTTCGCCGTAGCCCACTGCGTCGTCGGTAAAAAGGCGAAGGATAAAAAAAGCCGCAAGCGTGCCCAACGCTACGCCCGCCATATCAAACGACTTATGTATCCCAAAAGACTTGCCTATGCTGGCCTTATCCGCGCTTTCGCTGATGAGGACATTGCGCGGCGCATTTCTAATCCCCTTGCCAAGCCTATCCACCACCTTGGCCACAAAAACCCCGACCCAAGACGCAGCAAAAAGCAGCAGCAGTTTATAAATAGTGGCCGGCACATATCCTATAAACGCCAATGCTTTTTTCTTTTTAAAGCGGTCTGTTGCGTAGCCGCTAAACACCTTGAGCAAGCTCGCGAGGCTCTCGGCAACGCCCTCTATCACACCAATGAAAGAGGGCGTCGCGCCAAAAGCATAAACAAGATAAAGCGGAACCAACGGGTACACCATATGTGTACTAAGGTCGATAAAAAAGCTAACAAGTCCAAGAAAAATAATATTAATCAAAATCCCCCACAACCCTCATCATACAACTTATCATTTGACGGGCAGAGCCAAATCCACCGACGACAGTATACCACTCTTGGGGATAAAGTGCATAGATACGATTATTTTCGAAGGCGGCGGTGCGGGCGATGATGGGGTCGCTCATAAGCGCGTCAAAGCCTGCGGATTGCGGCACATTATCGGCCATTTCATTGCGGTCGAGCAAAAGAATAATATCCGGGTTAAGCGCGAGAATAAACTCCGCACGGGATTCAAACCCATGCTGGTCGCTGAAAAGCCCGATATCTTCGGTGGTTGTGGCGGGTGTAAACCCAAATTCGTCAAAAACCATACCCATACGACTGCCATCCAAGAAAAGGCTCAAATTTGTAGGAGTAGTCATCATCAAAAACGCCGTGGTCAACCCACTAGCAGAAGCCGCAGCATTTACAGCAGCCATACCGGCCTCGATTTCATAAAATTCTACCAACAGGTAATCCGCAACATGAGGCCAGATTTGCGAAAGCGCGTAAGCATTATTGCGCATATCATTAACAAGGTCGGAGGATTGCGCGTTGATTGTCAAACGGATAAACGCGGTATCGGCATAGCGTTCTTCCGTAGCGGCGCGGAAGGCAGCATTATCTTCGGCAGAAAGACGTTCTTCCTGTGCATTCATACCAAAGGAGCGCGCACCAAGGATAATCAACTCCGGCGGAACAAGGTCCAACACATCCCAGTTTACATAAAACAGCGTACCGCCGTTAACAATTTGCACGTCGGGCAAATTATTAACTCCAGAAAGCACAGAAGGTATCCCCGCAGGATTAGGAATAATCAGTGTCTCTATACCAAATTTATCAAAACCTACGGTGTACATCATGTCGAGTACGCCCCAGTCGTATACTGCAACCACGCTTGGGTTTTGGCGCACCTGCACCACATTGCCATTAAAGTCGGTGATGGTTACGAAATCGCGTGGGCGTTCTTGCGGGGCTTCTGTCACTGCTGCGTCGGGGCTTGTTGTTGGGTTTGGCGCAGGTGTTGCCTGTGCTGCCGAAGCGGAAGAATCATCCGCGATTACAGGTGTGGCCTCATACGCGCCGCCGCAGGCGTTAAGCGCGAATACCGCTAAAATAAGAGTTGCAATTACCAATACTTTTTTCATTTCAAATTCTCCTTTAAGATAAAATTATTTTTGGATTTTTTTTAGTCGTAGTACAAGCAAATATTTTTCCCGTCATGCTCCGTGATATGGAAGTCATGGTCAAATACCGGGTTTAAAACTTCTGTTGTTATTACTTCATTTGGCGTCCCCTCCTTGTAGATTTTTCCGTCTTTCATCGCCACTATATGACCTGCATATGCCGCGGCAAAGTTTATGTCATGCAAAACGATTACTACCGTTTTGTCGAGTTCGGACACGAGCTTGTGTACTATTTTCATCATCTCCACAGAATATTTTATGTCGAGATTGTTAAGCGGTTCGTCCAAGAAGATATACGGCGTGTCTTGCGCAAGTATCATTGCGATAAATGCGCGTTGGCGTTGGCCGCCCGAGATTTCGTCGAGGTATTTTTCCGATAGTTCCTCGAGATTCATGTAATCTATGCACTCGTTTACTTTTGCATGGTCGGTATCCTTCAGTCGTCCGCCGCAATGCGGAAAACGCCCGTACTCCACAAGGTCGCGCACCGTGATTTTTATGCTTAACTGGTGCGTCTGCTTTAGGAAGGCTACCTTTTTTGCGACTTCCGACGTTTTTATTTTTCGTACGTCTACGCCGTCTATTGTCACGTTGCCTTTTTTCGCGGGGATTAGGTTTGTCATTACCGATAACAGGGTGGATTTGCCCGCGCCGTTCGCGCCTATGAGTGCCGTGATTGTATTCTCGCGTACCGTTAGGCTTACGTCGGTTATGGTGTCGCGCTCGCTTCGGCTGTCGTAGGTTTGGCTTATATTTTTTACTTCAATCATGTTTTGTTCTCCTTTAGCACGAGATAAAAAATGTACGAGCAACCTACAAGATTAATGATTACCGTAACGGGTACCGCTCCTTGCAGTAATTCCATTACCGCTTGCCCCGCAATCAGCGTCAATGCCGCCATCAGCGACGAGCCGATAAACAGTGGCAAATGCTTATGCGTTTTCATTACCTCCCGAGCCGCATTTACCGCAAGCAGTCCCAAAAACGTAAGCGACCCGATAAGCGCGGTAGCCACACTCATTCCCACCGCAATCAAAATCAAATGCAATCTAAGCTCCCGCTCGTAGGCAATCCCAAGGCTCTTGGCCTGGTCAGGCCCAAGGCTCATAACATCCAGCCGCCTGTGCCGCAAAACAATCAGCACAACCACAACCGCCATGATAGGAAACGCAATATTAGCGATATTGGTATTAATATTATTAACATTAACCATGGTAGCGGCCTGAACATGAAAAAACTCGCTCTGGTTCATAATAACCTGCAAATACCGCGTCCCGCTCCCGATAATCCCGGAAAGAATAAGCCCAAACATAAGCAAAAAAATCACATTATTTTTACTGCTCCGCAAAATAAAGCTATACATAAACATAGAAATCGTAATCATAACACCGGCAGTGACAAAATAATTAACATAAGGATTTTGAAACCAAACAGAATAAGCCCCAAAAACAAACACAAGCACCGTCTGCGTCCCCACAAAAATAGAATCAAATCCAATCATAGAAGGCGTAAGCACCCGCGACCGCACGATAGTCTGAAAAGACAAGCTAACCACCGCCAACACCACAGAAGCCGCAATCATAGACATCATAGCAGGCCTAATCCGCGCCATAATACTCTCGAAAGCAGTGGGGTGCATGGTCACACCAAGCCGATTTGCATTGGCATAGGTACGCGAGTAAATATACAAAGCAGTAGCCCCCACGATAAGCAGCGCGAGCAAGGCGATAACCGCTATAGCCCGCAGATTACGCGGCTTTGCGAGACTTTTTACCACCATACATCCCCCTTATCAGATAAACCATAAAAATCACACCACCCACAAGGCTAATCGTAACACTGACATTCATTTCAAACGGAAAGATAATCAAGCGGCTTGCGATATCACAGGCCAAAACAAACACAGCCCCAAACATCATCAAATCAAAGATAGATTTCTTCAAATTATCACCGTAAAAAGAAGTAGCCATATTAGGAATAATAAGCCCAACAAACGGCAACGGCCCAACAGCCACAAAAGTGGAAGCACTTATCAGCGAAACAATAACAAGCCCAACCATAACCACCCGATTGTAATTAAGCCCAAGATTCTTTGCGAAATCCTCCCCCAGCCCGATAATACTAAACCGCGTAGCATAAATCACCGCAACAACAAGCGGCGCAATCACCACATAAACAAGGTCAAAGTTACCAAGCCGCGCAAAAGTACCCATATTAAACTGATTCAAAACCTGCTGCGCCTCAAATTGGAAAGCAATCGTAGTAGCAACAGCCCCAAGCACCCCGCCATACATCATGCCAAGCAAAGGTATGTAAACCACCTCGCGGATTTTCAAACGGTTAATAACCGCCGTAAACAAAAGCGTCCCTGCCAAGGCGAAAATAAATGCAAAAATCGCCTGAATATACCCCGACATATGCCCCAAAAAAACAAAAGAAATCAAAAGCCCAAGTGCGGCGGCGTCGGTAGTACCCGCCGTAGTAGGGGACATAAACTTGTTGCGGCTGATGGACTGCATAATAAGCCCCGCAACGCTAAGCCCCGCCGCCGCCAAAATAACAGCAAGCGTACGCGGCAAGCGGCTGTGCAAAAATATAAACCTTGCCATTTCGTCGCCCGAGAAGAGGCTGCTGAGGCCTACTTCAGACATTGCCCCAATCTCGAGCGACAACAAGGTTAATATAAGGAAGGTGGTGGACATAATAAGACGTTTCAATCGAAAAACCCCTCAAAAAATGTTAGCGTTGACTAACTTAAATACATGTTAGCACAGGCTAACTTTATTTGTCAACAGTTTTTTTTGTAAATGTTCCTCCATAACAAAAACCTCCTAATGTAAGTATTATTCTCTTACATTAGGAGGTTTTCCTCGACGGTTGGTTTTTTTGAAAACGCCATCACGCTTATGCCGTTATGTTTATGTTATTACCTGCGCCCGTCATTTGGGCTGTCATGGATTCCATCATCTGCATAAGCTGCTCGCCTACCATTGCCGTTTGGTCAATGGCGCGTCTCATCATCCCGATGTTTAGCTCCTGTGATGTTTCCATGTTTGCCATGCTCGTAGCTATAGCCGGTATTCCAAAGTCCATTTTCTGCCACCCCCTATATCAGTGTATTCATTGATTATATCGTCATATAGTTATTTTTCAATAACTGTTTACAAATTAAGCCACTCAGCTACTGGCATAGCAGAGTGGCCTTTACTTTTCAAATGAACTGAAAAATAAAGGTGAGAAGTGCAAGAAGGAAAGATACATCAAAATTTACAAAGCGTACATATTTTATTCCAATTTCGAGTGTATAATAGTGGCATTATTGTAGCGGAGGTAAAACTATGGACGGTAAAAAACTACTACTCATTGCATTGGCACTATGTATAGGCGGCGCAACCCTTGGCCTTGGGATAGGCGCAGGATATGCTGTTGTAAAGCATTTAACGCCGCCGCCGGAGATTATAATGGAAGCGGCTGCACCTGTAGAAACCGTCATCACCACGGTACGGGTTAATCCTCTCGTAGTCCCTATAAATCCGCAAGAGCCAAGCTTCGTTGATATCATCCCGGAAGTAAAAGAATCCGTAGTAAGCATAAATGTAACGGCTACCACAGGGCGCGGAATGGGACGCGGAGAAATCCCCGGCTCAGGCTCGGGCTTTATTTTCGCGGAAGACGCGGACTACGTGTTCATAGCCACAAACAACCACGTAGTAGAAAACACAAACACAATACTAATCTCCCTGGACGACGAAGACAGCGTACCCGCCCGTATAGTAGGCTACGACAGAGCCTCCGACGTGGCGGTTATCGTGGCTTCCCGCGCAGACCTGCGGGAAATTGACGCGCAGTACACCGTAGCCGACCTCGGTGATTCCGATAGCCTAAGAATGGGTGATTCCGTAATAGCAATCGGCAACGCCATGGGCGAAGGTCAAACGGTAACACGGGGCATTATCAGTGCGCTGTCGCTAAGCATAGAAATCCCCGACGCCCGCAATCGCCTAACCTTGGACGTTTTGCAAACCGACGCGGCAGTAAATCGCGGAAACAGCGGCGGCCCGCTAATCAACCAACACGGCGAGGTAATAGGAATAGTAACCGCAAAGCTAATAGGCGCGGACATAGAAGGCATGGGTTACGCGCTACCCATCAACAATGTTTACTACCTGCTAATGGATATCTTGGAAACAGGCTCGGTGCGTCGTGCGTTTATCGGCATAGTGCATACGGAGATTTCCGAGCAATTTCGCAGTGTGTGGAATTTCCCGTCCACGGGGATTCTTGTAACGGAGATATTCGAAGATTCTCCCGCATACGAAGCAGGGCTTTTACCACGCGACTTGATAGTGCAGTTTGACGACCGCAGAATCGCAAGCACGGACGACCTGCGAGCCGCGCTGGAAGCCACCCGCCCCGGCACAGAAGTCACCCTGGGAATATACCGCGACGGCGACAGAATGGACGTTCGGGTTGTGCTAACAAGCCGTATGCATTAAAATATAAACAAAAAACGTGGAGGTTTTACAATGTCAACAAGTATGATAAAAGACCCGTCTCTTGCAGCAGAAGGGATACGCAAAATCGAATGGGTAAAGGAATACATGCCCGTACTAAAGCAAATCGAAGAGCAATTTAAAAAGGACAAGCCCTTTGCGGGAATGCGCATTTCTGTTTCCGTTCACCTTGAGGCAAAGACGGCTTACCTCGGACAAGTTCTTGCGTCAGGCGGTGCGGATGTTGCCATCACAGGCTCTAATACGCTTTCTACCAAAGACGATATTTGTGCAGGCCTTGCTTCCCAAGGCTACAAGGTATACGCATGGCATAACGCAACCGAAGCAGAATATGTAGAGCATCTCAAAAAAACCCTCGAATTTAAGCCCCACATTATAATAGACGATGGCGGCGACTTTGTAGGCCTTCTCCACGGAGAATGCGCAGCCTACGGCGAAAACCTGCTGGGCGGCTGCGAAGAAACAACAACAGGCATAAACCGCCTAAAAGCCCGCGAGCGCGAAGGCACACTAAAATTCCCGATGATGGCTGTTAACGACGCTGATTCCAAGCACCTGTTCGATAACGTACACGGCACAGGCCAGTCTGTATGGGATTCCATCATGTACACGACCAACGTAATGCTTACAGGCCGCGATGTAGTGGTAGCGGGCTACGGCTTCTGCGGAAAAGGTGTTGCAATGCGTGCAAAAGGCCTTGGCGCACGCGTAATCGTTACAGAAATCAACCCATGGCGTGCAATGGAAGCGGTAATGGACGGCTTCCGCGTAATGAAAATGGACGACGCAGCCCGCATAGGCGAATTCTTTGTAACGGTAACAGGCAACAAAGACGTAATCACAAAACGCCACTACGAAGTAATGCGCCATAATGCATTCCTCGCAAACGCAGGCCACTTCGACGTAGAATTCAACAAATCCGACCTAAAATCCATCTCCACAAAAATAGAAGAACGCCGCCCCTACATCGAAGGCTACCACCTAAAAGACGGCAGAATCCTAAATGTACTGGCCGAAGGCAAGCTGGTAAATATAGTAGCAGGCAACGGCCACCCCGCCGACATCATGGACATGTCCTTTGCGCTGCAAGCAATGGGCGCACTCCACATCGCCAAAAACGGCAAAGCCCTAGACCCAAAGCTATACTCCATCCCCATAGAAGTAGACCGCGAAATAGCGTTAATGAAAGCCAAAGCAATGAATCTCGGCCTAGACACACTAACCCCCGAGCAAGAAGCCTACCTAAACGGCACAGGCGAATAGGTCGGCCGCACAGCGGCTTTTCGCCGACCGGTGTATGGTGGTAATGTCGTCACGAGTCTATAAAAAATCGCGTCCTTTGTTGGGCGCGATTTTTTATTTTTTTTAATTTTTTTCGAAGTGGTAGGAGCCGATACTGTCATCAAAGCTGTACATATCATCGTCGTCTATGGGTGGTGGCGTGTTGTCGTTTTCTTCCATTTTGCGGAGGGCTTCTTTTACCCGTTCCGGGTCTAGGGGCTTTACAAGGTAGTCTTTTGCGCCGGCGCGTACGCATTCTACTACGTCGTTCATTTTTCTTGAGCCTGTACACATTACTATATAGGCATTTGGGTCAATTTCCAATAGCTGGCGCACGGCTTCTTTGCCGTTTAGCTTTGGCATCCCTATGTCCATAAATACCATGTCGGGACTTATTGTTTTGTAATCGGCCAAGGCCTTCATTGCGTCGGCAGCCTCAAATATTTTTTCCGGGTCTATCTTGCAAAATTTTTTCAAGATATCCTTTAATATCGTACGTAATATGGCGGTGTCTTCTACTATTAATATTTTCACGTGGTTATTCCCCCTTTTTTCTCTCTTCAGTATACTAAAAAAAGCACATGCTAGCAAGCATGTGCTTATTCCATGCGTTCTGCGTTGTCAAGAGATACCGTGCCGCCTTCAAACCATACATTTGTAAACCCAAATATGTCGCGGAAAAATGCGAATGGTACATAGGTGCGGCCTTCAATTACTACGGGGGCGTCCATTTGATACGTTAGTGTTATGCCGGATTCTTCAAATTGCATGTTGTAGTATTCCACACCTATGCGAAAGCTGCTTTTGCCGCGTGGGTTGGATACTGTGATTTCGCGGCTGTTTTCGTTCCATTGCGGCTCAAAGCCCAGTGCCTCGGTGATGGCTCGTAGGGGCAGGTAGTTTGGTAGCTCGGTATTGCCCACTTTTGCGGGGCTTGCGCCTCTTATGCCGCGTGTTACATCGTTTATTGTTATGATTATGTCGTAGTTTGCGGGGTCGGTGAGTTCTTGGCCGTACCAGTTTAGGTTTATTGCCATCATCAGCCAGTAGCCATCGGGGTTTCGGTCTGCTGTCAGGTGCTGCCAGTTGTCGTCCCGGTCGATTTCTAGGGTAGGGTGTACTGCACGTTCGTAGAGAATCGTGATTTTTTCCGGGGCAGGAATGGTCATGGGGATGTCGCGGTGGGAAATTGTGTATTGCACCAGCAGCTTGCGTCCGATTAATTCTTCTTTTTCGCCTTCGAAGCGGTCGCCGCCTTGGAAGTAAATTGGCGTGTCGTCGTTAATGCGCAGGCGGTATTGGTGGCCGCTGCTTATCCATTCTTCGTTAAAGCGTTCGAGGATTATGAATGGAAGGTCTTCGCTGCGGTTTATGATTACCAACGCAGTGTGCTGTGGCGGGTAAATCATAATCACGGGGCGGTTGTTGTCAAAAAATCCTGTGATTTTGCCACCCATTATGGGGTGTTCTCCTTGGATAAATGTGTTGTCGTCAAGGATAAAGTCAAAATGTGTGTACTCGCTTTCATATTCGCCGTCAAGGGGAATGCGGATACGAACAACATCTGCGTCTGTAGCGTTTTTCCAAAACTCTACAACTTCGCCCGTAGCAGAGCCAAACGCCGGGAAGTGAAGGACGTCAAAGTCGAAATCGAAATCGCCAAGGTCGCCGGAAAGCGTCATTATACCGCCTTCCAAAATCTCGTTTTCTTGAATAATGTTGCCATCCTCGTCAATAATTGCTATTGCGAAGGCCGTGGTCGCCATGAGTAATGTCATTAGCGCAGTAATAATTAATTTTTTCATTTTTTGCACCTCGTTTTTATTTTATTATTTTCACCATTATAAACGAGATGTATGCGGGGATGTTCCTTGGGATTTTACTTGTTATGGCTTTGTAATATTTCTTGGATTTTTTCGCCGCCGATGGTTTCTGATTTTATCAGTTCGGCGGTGATTTTTTTTAGGGCGGGTTTGTTTTCTTGGAGCAGGGCCAGGGTTTTTTCGTAGAGAGTGGTGATTAGCTCGTTACATTCTGTGTTGATTTCTTTTTCGTCGGGGATTAGGGTTTTTCCCATTCCGAATTTTGTGATGTATTGCTTGGCCGTGGAGGCGGCTTTTTCTATGTCGTTTGATGCACCCGTGGTGATGTTGTCTGCGCCGAAACGGAGTTCTTCCGCGCAGCGGCCTGCGAGGGATACCATTATTTGCTGTTGCAGCTCTTGCTTTGTGTAGTACATACGCTCGGGTGGGATGTTTACGCAAAATCCGCCCGCGCCGCTTGTGGATGGGATTATCGTTACCTTGGCTACGCGGTTTTCCGGGTTGGTTAGGATGGCGGCTACTGCGTGGCCTGCCTCATGCCATGCTGTGATTTCGCGGTCTTTTTCGCGGATGTTTGTGCGGTCTTTTTTTTCGCTGCCTGCTAAGGCGGTATAATAGGCCGAGGTGATATCCTCGGGGGTTATGTTTTCGCTTTGGCGGCGGGCGGCGTTAATTGCCGCGTCGTTTAGTAGGCCTTCCAGCATTGCACCGCTAAAATAGACTGTGTCTTGTGCCAGTTTTTCCAGGTCTATTTCTTGTAGGGGCTTGCCTTTTGCATGGAGGGACAGGATTTCTCGGCGGGCGGCTATGTCGGGCAGGCCGATTTCTACGCGGCGGTCGAAGCGGCCGGGGCGCATTAGGGCTTCGTCCAAGGTGTCGGGGCGGTTTGTGGCGGCTACCACTACTATCCCGCTGTCGTCGGAAAAGCCTTGCATTTCTGTGAGCAGCGCGTTTAGGGTTTGCTCGCGCTCGTCGTTACCGTTTAGACCGTCGCTGCGTTTTTTTCCGAGGGCGTCGATTTCGTCTATGAATATTACGCCGCGTTTTGCTTCGCGGGCTTTTTTAAATAGTTCTCGGATACGTGCCGCGCCTACGCCTACATACATTTGTACAAAGTCCGAGCCGCTTACCGCGTAGAACGGAACACCCGCTTCGCCCGCCATAGCGCGTGCCATCAGGGTTTTGCCCGTACCCGGCTTGCCGTGGAACAGGATGCCGCGGGGCATTCTTGCGCCGTAGCGCGTAAAACGCTCGGGGTCGCGCAGGTAGGAGATTATGTCTTGTACGCTTTCTTTGGCTTCGAGATTGCCTGCTACGTTTTCGAAGCCGCATGTTTTTTCGTTTTCATCGCCCGAGACAGTCACAGGAGAAAGCCCCCCTGCTGCTCGCGCCGTGCTGTTACGCCGCTGCACAAAAAGAAGCACACCCGCAACAAGTGCGATTGTAAAACCGATTTGGATAAGATTTGCGTCGGTGGTGGAAGTCTCCGAGACGGAAATGTTGGTCATTAAAAGTGATTCTTTAAACCCTTCGCGGCGTGGGTTGTTTGTTGTAAACAGGGAGGCTTCTTCCGTTAACGTGAAAAAAATCATCGCGCCGTCACCGATGGTTGCGGTTGCAACACGGCCTTCTTCCACTGCTGCCATAAAAGACGTGTATTCCATAAATTGCGGCTCTTCCCGCGTGCGCAAATACGCCGCAAATAATATCAATGCCGTGACAGCCACTATCGCCGCCACACCCAAGATGTTTCTATACTTATTTATAAAGTCCATATGTGTCCCCCCTATGTTTTATAGCCGATTAATTCGCAAGTGAGCTTGCTCGCTTCGACTGATTATAAACGCAGGGAGCGCGATTGTATCTATGTAAGTTTTGGATTTTATAAAACCTACTTAGAAAAAGTCCGGGTATCGCACCGACGCAGCAAAGCACTTGTTTCCACCTTACCCGTATGCGGAAACATATCCACAGGTTGTGCAGTCACGAGTGTATACCCGCCCTCGGTTAAAATTTTAACGTCACGTGCGAGGGTCGCCGGGTCGCAGGATACATAGATTATGTTTTTTTGACCAAAAGCTTTGCAGAGCGCATGTAGCAAGGGTTTTTCGCAACCTTTGCGGGGCGGGTCGAGGAAGACTACGTCGGGGGTTATCTCGCCGGATTGCATTAATCGGGGGATTACTTCTTCTGCTGCGCCGCATATGAATTCCGCGTTTTTTATGCCGTTTAGCTCCGCATTTTTTTTCGCGTCTTCTACGGCGGGGGCTACTATGTCTACGCCGAGTACATGGCGGGCGTGTTTCGCTGCAAAAAGCGCGATACTCCCTACCCCGCAGTGCGCGTCAACTACATACTGCGTGCCGTCAAGCCCCGCCTGCGAAAGTGCCGTTTCATACAAAACTTTAGTCTGCACGGGGTTTATCTGAAAAAACGACGGCGCGGAAAGCCGATACTCCACCTCACCTGTTTTTTCGTGGATATAGCCCGTACCGCTCAGCGTTTGAAAGCTTTCGCCCATTATTGTGTTACCCTTTGTTGTGTTTTCGTTTATGAGGACGGTGGTTACGCCTTGGTCGGTTAGCTCCTCGACGAGCGGTGCGGCGGCGGGGAGCTTTTTTCCGTTTAGTACAAGCACCACCATCACCTCGCCTGTGGCCAAGCTTGTCCGTACGATTATATGCCGCATTAGCCCCTTGTGTGTGGTCTCGTCGTATGCCGATATTTTGTACTTCCGCATATGTTTTTTTACGGCGGCGAGTACATCTACATGCGCGATATGCTGGATTGAGCAGTCGGTGATTTCTATTATGCGGTGGCTGCGCGGGGCGTACATTCCTACAGCAAAGCCGGCTTTATTCTTCGCAGGTACTACGGGGAAAACCGCCTTGTTTCTGTAGCGCGTGGGGTTTTCCATTCCGATTACATCATTAACGGGCGGGTTTTTTATCCCGCCTATTTTTTCCAATGCGTTTACAACGATTTGCTTTTTAAATTTTAATTGCGCCTCGTAGTCGCAGTGCTGCCATTGACAGCCGCCGCATTGCTCCGAGACGGCGCAGGGGCTTTTTATTCGGTGGGGCGAGGGTGTTATTATTTGCGAAATTTTGCCGTAGCCATAGGTTTTTTTCACCTTGACGATAATCGTGTCGATTACATCGCCGGGCAAGCCGTCGGCTACAAATATTACAAAATCACCGATATACCCCAGCCCAAAACCCTTTGCAGTGGCTTCTTTTATCTCGATTATGTGCTTTGCATTTTTTTTAATCATTGCGGCTTCCTTATATATCTTCCCAGCGATTTTTGAAACGCCGTCCATTTGCCGGGTGTGGTATCTTTGTCGTAGATTTCTGCAAAGGTCGTGAGCTTTGCGTCGATGTTGTCGGCAAAGTGGATAATCATGGCCTCGGGTGTGGCGGGGATTTTTGGCGAGCCAAATTCGTACTCGCCGTGGTGTGCGATTATGCAGTGTTTTATAAGAGACGCTGTCTCTCTCGGGAATTTTTCTATTTTTGCGATTTCCGCGCCTACTATTTCCAGGCCGATTATTATATGGCCGAGCATTTGTCCGTCGTCGGTGTATTCGTTTTGCGGCAGCGCAGAAAGCTCGTGGATTTTTCCGATATCGTGCAAAAGTGCGCCCGCAAGCAGCAAATCCATATCCACATACTTATACCGCGCCCCAAGAAACATACAAGTCTCCGCAACAGAAAGCGTATGCTCCAGCAGCCCGCCCATAAACGCGTGGTGCAGATGCATGGCCGCAGAATGCTTTTTAAACGCATCTACGCGCTCCTCGTTTGTAAAAATACTTTGCAGCAGCTTTTTTATAAATTGGTTTTCTACATTATTAATAAGCGAAGTTATTTTCCCAAACATCTCGCCCACGTCTTTTTCCGTGCTTGGGATAAAATCGCTTAGCTCGTACTCACCTTCGCGGCTTTTGCGCAGCTTTGTTACTTTTAGCTGTGGCTCGCCGTTGTATGAGCTTACCACGCCGTCTATTTTTACGATGTCGCCTTCGTCAAATTGGCCTATGTCGTTTGTTATTTCCCAAATTTTTGTGTCTATCATTCCTGTTTTGTCCGCAAGCTTTAGCGAAAAAAACGTCTTGCCCGCCTTTGATTCGCGGCTTTCTTTTTTCTTGCAAAAATAATGCTCTATTAAGCGTTCGCCTTCGCGCAGCTCGTTGATATAATGCATTTAACATGTCACCCTTCACGTCATGTAATTATTAAATGTCAAAAACACCTCGTCACAGGATTGTAACATATCTTGAAAAAATTTCAAAATTCAACTGACGATATTTTACGGTCGGTTGAATTTTTCATTTGAAGGATTCCAAAGAATATGTTACACTTGCATTACAAAAGAAAACTACTTAGGGGGCAAGAAAATGGACTTTTTACAAAGCGTAAAAAACCGCGCAAAAGCACAGCTAAAAACCATCGTTTTACCGGAATCCGCAGACCCGCGCACCATCAAAGCAACGCACCAAATCTTGGCGGAGGGTTTGGCAAAAATCATACTTATCGGCAGCAAATCGGAAATCGAAAGCGCGGCTAAGGCCGAAAACGCCGACGTCTCCGCCGCCACAATAATAGAGCCTGCCACCTACGCCGAGCTGGATAGCTTGGCAAACACGCTCTACGAGCTACGCAAAGCCAAAGGCCTAACCTTGGAAGAAGCAAAAAAGCAACTGCTCGAAAACGGCGCGACCCTCGGCGTTATGCTTGTCCACGTAGGCACGGCGGACGGCATGGTTGCAGGTGCGGTATACTCCACGGCCGACGTGCTTCGTCCCAGCTTGCAGATACTTAAAACCGCACCCGGCGTCTCTATTGTTTCGTCGTTTTTTGTGATGGTTGTTCCCGATTGCGAATACGGCAACGACGGCACATTCATCTTCTCCGACTGCGGTCTCGTTCAAAATCCAAACGCGGAAGAGCTCGCCGCTATCGCGCTGTCTTCCTCCAATTCATACCGCTCCCTTTTTGGCGAAGAGCCTACCGTGGCAATGCTTTCCCATTCCACTATGGGCAGCGCAAAGCACCCCGACGTCACAAAAGTCACCGAAGCCACAAAAATCCTAAAAGAAAAAGCACCATCTCTTAAAGCCGACGGAGAGTTCCAGCTCGACGCCGCAATCGTACCATCCATAGGCGCAAGCAAAGCCCCCGGAAACCCCGTAGCGGGCAAAGCAAACGTGCTAATCTTCCCCGACCTCGACGCCGCAAACATAGGCTACAAGCTCACAGAACGTCTTGCAAAAGCCAAAGCCTACGGCCCCGTAACCCAGGGCATCGCAAAACCCGTAAACGACCTGTCTCGCGGGTGTAGTGCGGAGGATATCGTGGGTGTAGTTGCAATTACCGCAGTGCAATCACAGAAATAATAAAACCTTGGGGCTGTCCGCCCCAAACCGCGCAGCGCAAAGAACGCGCTGCTGTACAAGGGGCGCGCCCCTTGACCCCAACATTAGAGGAGAATGTATAATGTACGTACTGGTTATTAATGCAGGTTCATCTTCATTAAAGTATCAGCTTCTTAACATGGCTGATGAGAGTGTTTTGGCGAAGGGATTGTGTGAGCGTATTGGTATTGACGGTCGCCTTGTTCACGAAACGGATAAGGGTAAGCATAATGCAGACCTTGCGATGCCCGACCATGCGGCGGCTATCGCAATCGTGCTTGATACCTTGGTAAGTCCCGAGCATGGTGTTATTAAGTCTAAGGACGAGGTAAAGGCTGTAGGTCATCGCGTTGTGCATGGTGGGGAGACCTTTACGGCGTCCGCGCTTATCACCGACGAGGTGGAAAAAGCAATCGAAGCAGTGAGCGACCTCGCGCCTCTTCACAATCCACCCAACCTTACAGGTATCCGCGCTTGCAAAGAAAACATGCCGGGCGTACCACAGGTAGCTGTATTCGACACGGCGTTCCATCAGACCATGCCCGAGAAAGCCTTCCTGTACGCTATTGACTACGAGCTGTATAAAAAGCATAAAATCCGTCGCTACGGCTTCCACGGAACCAGCCACAAATATGTATCAGAATATGCACCAAAGATGCTCAACAAACATGCAAAAGACCTTAAAATAGTAACATGTCACCTTGGCAACGGCGTAAGCCTTTGTGCCGTAGACGGCGGCGTATCCGTGGACACCTCCATGGGAATGACCCCGCTCGAAGGCCTTGCAATGGGTACACGTTGCGGAGACATAGACCCCGCCGTAGTGCAATACATCATGGAGAAAGAATCCATCTCCGCCCAAGAAGCAGGCGACCTGCTTAACAAAAAATCGGGTATGCTTGGCATAAGCGGCGTATCCAGCGACTTCCGCGACCTGTTTACGGCGTCCTGTGACGGCAACAAGCGCGCAAGTGCGGCCATGGACGTATTTGCATATCGTGTGGCAGGCTACATTGGCCGCTACGCCGCTTGCATGAATGGTCTCGACGCCATCGTATTTACGGCAGGCATAGGCGAAAACGACGTAGGTATCCGCGAAAAGGTTTGCAGCTACCTAACATGGTTTGGTGTAGACATCGACCCGGACCTCAATGGAAAACGCGGTCAGGCACTTGATGTTTCCAAGGCCAACGCAAAAGTGCGCGTACTGGTAATTCCCACAAATGAGGAATTAGTAATCGCACGTGATACAAAATCAATTTTAAAAATATGATAATGAAGGGAGCGTAAAAAATGAATCCTTTACACACCTTTGAATTATCCGGCGCAAAAGGCGGATTAATGGGTATGTTTGGTGGCAAGCCCACACTGGGCATTACCGACAATGGTTTTGTTTTCACAGAAGGTAAAGACAAAAAAGAAATTTCTTTCTCCGCCGTAAAAGAGCTAAAATTTAGCAAATACTACTCTGTCGTAACCATAGTCCACTCAGAAATTAAAAAATTCACACTTGTAAACGTAGGGATGTTCGAAACAATCTGGTCGGACTTCGCACGTAAAAAAGGCCTGACAATCAAACTAAAGGCCGAATAAGGAGATGTATAAAATGTTTGTAAACGCAAAAGAAATGCTAATAAAAGCCGCAAAAGAAAAGTACGCGGTAGCGCAAATCAACATTAATAACCTGGAGTGGACAAAAGCCGCTCTTACCACGGCGCAGGAGCAAAAAAGCCCGATAATCCTGGGCGTAACCGGTGGCGCGGCAAAATACATGGGCGGTTTTGCCACTGTTGTACAAATGGCAAAAACCATGGACAAATGCCTGGGTATCACCGTGCCTGTGGCCATCCATCTCGACCACGGCAGCTACGACGAGTGCTTGGCCTGTATCGACGCGGGATTCACAAGCATAATGTTTGACGGCAGCCACTTCCCATTCGAAGAAAACGTTGCAAAAACCAAGGAAATGATAGCCCTTGCACGTAAAAACAACATGACTCTGGAAGCCGAAGTAGGCGCGATAGGCGGCGAAGAAGACGGCGTAGTAGGCAACGGCGACGTAGCCGACCCCGCAGAATGTAAAGCCATCGCAGACCTTGGCGTAGATTTTCTTGCGGCGGGCATTGGTAACATCCACGGCTCGTACCCTGCCGACTGGCCGGGGCTGGACTTTGGCGTGCTTACAAAGGTTGCGGAGCTTACGGGCGGATTGCCCCTTGTGCTGCACGGCGGCACGGGCATTCCTGTGGAAATGGTGCAAAAAGCTATTTCTCTCGGCGTTGCAAAAATCAATGTTAATACGGAATGTCAATTGGCATTTGCGGCGGCCACACGCAAATATGTAGAAGACGGAAAAGATAAACAAGGCAAAGGCTTCGACCCGCGTAAGCTTCTTGCGCCCGGTGCGGAGGCCATTAAACAGGTTGTAAAGGAGAAATTCGAGCTGTTTGGCTCGGTTGGCAAAGCATAGGGGGCTTATGTAATGAAGAAATTTTTTGCGAGGTTGATAAGCGCGACGCTGGTTTTTGTGTTGCTTTTTAGTGTGCCTGTACAAGCGGAATCGTGGCCGGAGCAGTTGCTGGGCTTTGAGCTGCCTACGTCTTATAACTACAGCATGGATTTATTCGTTTCCATTGACATGCACGGCGATGTTGACGACGACATAGCGGCAGTCTTTGGGCTGTTTGATAACGGCTTGGGGCTTGTCATAAGCGGAGCACATGTGCGCGATGGGCTTGCGTCTTCCGATTTTATGCAAATCGAGTTTATTAACCTTGGCAATATAATTGCGGCTTTGCCGCTTAATATTCCTATCATACCTATGATTAGGCTTATGGGGATAGATTTAACTGAGCCTATCCGCATTTGGGCGGAGACGGATTTTAATAACCTGCTCACACCCGAGTTTAAAGTGGTTATCGAGCTACCCCCGGTACTGCAACTCGCGCTGCTTACAGTAGACGAGTCGTTGTCGCGCCAATTTCTTGTGTTGGATTTTGGCTATTTACTCGACGCACTCCTCGTGGAGCTAGAAGCGGAAATCCGCATAATTTCCGATGAGCAAGCCGAGGATTTTATGATTTACTTAGAAGAAGCCATACAGGAGCTTATGCTCGTCTTCGCAGATTTTCGTGTGGATTTTAATGAGTGGATGGTCGAGGAATGGGAAGAAGTTGAAGAGTTTTTTACCGTCCGCCTGTTTGAGCATGGTACAGAAAGGCTTGAAAACGCCGCCCGCGTTTTTTTGTCGACGGATTTTACCATCAGCGATGATATAGCCTCCGCAGATTTTATCGTGGAGTTTAATGCCGCGATTACCAACATCAACTCTGCCGAGCGTGTTCCGCTGCCGCTGCTCACGCCGGAAAACAGCGTTAATTTGTTACGCTAAACGCTGCCCGATTCGTAGGTAAAGCCTTCGCCGTGTACGTCGGAGACTGTGTCGGTTATCATAAATGCTTCTTTGTCGTATTTGTTTACGATGGTTAGCAGTTGTTGATAATTTTTGGAGTTTAGCGTTACCATCAGCATTGGGCGATTTTGTTTTTCAAACGCGCCGATGGATGGGATTAGTGTAACTCCGCGCTTTACCTCGTGCAGTACATCTTGTGTGATTTGCTCGTGATAGTCGCTGATTATATATACCATTTTCTTTTTGTTCATTCCGTTTTCGATGTAGCTCATGGTGGCGGATGTGATGAAAATGGAGAAGATGGCAAAGAAAAACGCGTCTACGTCAAACACCAAAAGACTTAAAATTACCACAAAGCCATCGGTAATAAACAGCCCAATCGAAGGGCTTAGATTAAAATGCTTTTGCAGAATCAGCGGCGGAATTGCAGTCCCGCCGCTACTTGCTTTATTTTTGTATAAAATGCTGACGGCTATGCCAAAAATCGCGCTGCCGATTACCATGGAGAGCATTCTGTCGCTCACCAGCATTATGCGCGGTATTATTGATACAAACATCGGCAAAAGCATTGCGCCGATTACCGTATTAAAGAAGATTTCCTTGCCAAGAAAAACCAACGCGAGGATTAGCACAAACCCGTTACCGATGTAAATTACGGTGGAGCGGCTCATGCCCAGCCATTCTTCTATAATGATGGCAAGGCCTGTAAGCCCGCCCGCCGCTATATAATGGGGTCCCAAAAACATATTTACACAAACAGCAATCAGGATAATAGAAAGTACAATCCAAAATAATTTTTTTGCCCAAAATATTATTGTTGATTTCATTATGGTAGCAACCCCTTTTGTTTCATTGTCTATAGTTTGGCAATAGAAAGAATTTTTATTCAATATTATGTCGTACTGCATGTATTAACTTCCGCGCAAAGAGCGCGCGGCTTCAAAGGATGAATCTTTATGACTGCACGCGAGGTTTTAAAGCAGAATTTTGGGTATAGCGAATTTAGGGCGGGGCAGGAAGAGCTTGTCGGGGCTATTTTGTCGGGGCAGGACGCGCTGGGGATTATGCCTACGGGGGCGGGCAAGTCGCTGTGTTTTCAAGTACCGGGGCTTATGTTTGGTGGGATTACGCTTATTGTTTCGCCGCTGATTTCGCTTATGAAGGACCAAGTTAACGCGCTTGTGCAGGAGGGGATTGCGGCGGCTTATATTAATTCTTCGCTGACGGAGCGGCAGGTGGCGCGGGCCTTAGAAAACGCAGCGGGCGGCATGTACAAGCTGATTTACATAGCACCGGAGCGGCTGCTCACGAGCGAATTTTTGCATTTTGCCCACCATGCCGATATCGCCATGCTTACCGTAGACGAGGCGCATTGTATCTCGCAGTGGGGGCAGGATTTCAGGCCGAGCTATACCGCGATACCCGCGTTTATTGCGCAGTTACAACGGCGGCCTGTGGTTTCGGCGTTTACGGCTACGGCCACGCCGAGTGTGCGTGATGATATCGTTGCGCAATTGCAAATGAAATCGCCGCAGGTTTTAATTTCGGGATTTGACAGGCCAAATTTGTATTTCGACTTGAAAAATGACAGGGATAAATACGCCGCGCTTTTGGCATTTTTGGCAGAGCGCAGGGGTAGCAGCGGAATTGTTTACTGTGCCACACGTGCCACCGTTGAGGAGGTTTGCGAAAGCCTATGCCGCGACGGGTATGTCGCTTCGCGGTATCATGCGGGGCTTTCCGACGACGAGCGGCATGGAAATCAGGATGATTTTTTGTACGACAGGGCGTTGATTATGGTCGCAACAAATGCTTTTGGAATGGGTATTGACAAGTCCAACGTGAGCTTTGTTGTGCATTATAATATGCCTAAGGATATCGAGGGCTATTATCAGGAGGCAGGGCGTGCGGGGCGCGACGGCGAGCCTGCGAATTGTCTGCTGCTGTACAGTCGTGGCGATGTACAAAAAAACATGTGGATGATAAATAATGCCTCCGACGCCGATGAGACTATAAAGGCGCGTAACATCGAGCGACTGCATATCATGGAGCGGCTTTGCACAACAAGCGAATGCCTGCGCAAGCATATCCTCGAATATTTCGGAGAAAGCACAATAGAAAACTGCGGCAATTGCATAAACTGCGAAACGGAATTTATAGAAACAAACATCACACCGGACGCGCAGCAAATAATCTCATGTGTAACACGCATGGGAGAACGCTTTGGCGCGAAGATGGTAGCAGATGTGCTTCGCGGCATGAACAACGCAAAGGTGCAAAGCTTTAAGCTAAACAAGTTTACGACTTTTGGAATAAGCAAAAAATCCGCCGTCACCATTGCGGAGATGATTGATTTTATGATTTCCGAAGAGTATTTGATAAAAACGGCGGAGAAGTTCCCAATAATCAAGCTGGGCAGCCGCGCAAAGGAAGCTTTGCAGGCGGACGCGGCTATTATCATGCGCGGCAAAAAGAGCGGCGGAGGGGCTTCGAATGGTGAGACTTCGAATTCGTACGCGCCCCGTGTTGCCAAAACCTTTGGCAAGCACGCGGTTAACACGCTGCTTCTTGCGGCGTTAAAGGAGCTTCGCCTGCGAATCGCAAGGGAGCAAAAGCTGCCCGCATTTGTGATTTTCCACGACAGCACGCTCACGGATATGTGCATGAAACTACCGACAACCATAGACGCATTGCTGGAGGTATCCGGAGTAGGTAAGGTAAAGGCCGATAAATACGGCGCGGAGTTTGTCGCGGAGATATGTAAGTTTATAAAATAAAAAACCGAGGTGCTTGATGTTTAATTGGAATGACAGATTTAACTCGGAGCCGATTCCGCCGCCCGAGCCGGAGACATTCACCCAAAGGATGGAGAGGTTCATAGAAAAGCACGGCAAAGGCCGTTGTTTCTTGGTGGCTTTTGCCGTGCTTGCGGTTTTGCTTATTGCCATCATAATCGGTCTGTCAATCCATACTAACGCATATTTCGAACCCGGGATGGTTGTTTTTGCTCTCATCGGCGTTGGTGTTATCGCATATGGTATTGCCGCATTCATATATGCCCACGGCTTTTGGGAATTTGCCCATATGTTTACCGTACAGGGCGGCGAGCCTACGGATTGGGCAATTTTTAAAATTAGGATGCATGGAGTTTTTATGATTGGGCTTACTTATTTTTTTGCCGTTGCAATGTTTTTTTAATCTCTGTAGAGCGTCGCGTGGGTTTCTTCGAGCTGTTTTATTATGGGGAGCTTTTGCGGGCATTTTTCTTCGCAGACGCCGCATTTTGTGCAATCTGTGGGGCTTGCGCTTTTTGTCCATTCCTTGCCGCGGATTACGTTATTGTAGCTCGCCACAGAATGCTCGGTTAGCTCGTATATGCGGTGATTGTTCATTAGGCCGAACAGGTGAGGGATGTTTATGTCTTTTGGGCAGGGCTTGCAGTAGTCGCAGGATGTGCAGTATAGCTCTGCGAGTTTTTTGTTTTCGTCCATCATTTTTTTAACTTGGGCTAACTCCGTGGCGTCCATACTGCCGCCTCGAGAGGCGATTTTTGCGTTTTCGTTTACCTGCTCAATAGTACTCATGCCCGATAGTGCGATGTCCGCAGCGGGGTTGGATAGTACAAATCGCATTGCCATTTCTGCAGTGCTTGCGGGTTTTTCTTTTAGCAGGTTGCGGATTATTTCGCTCGGTGCGCCCAGCTTTCCGCCGCCTACGGGACCCATTATTACCGTACCCAAGCCTTGTTCCTTTGCGTATGCGATGTTTTCCTCATTGGAATGGTCGAGCAAATTGTACTGTATGAGTACACTCTCGAAACGCCCGCTGTCTATTATCGGGCGTAGGTTTTCCGCGCTGTCGTGATATGAGAATGAGATGTGCTTGATTAGCCCTTGGGATTTTGCACGCTCGGCGGCTTGCAGAGGGCCGTTTTGCAGCTTTTCCCACGACTGAAAGCCTTTGAGGTTTATTCCCCAGAAGTGGTAGAAATCTATCGCGGGCAGGTTGAGGTTTTTTAGCGAGGTTTCCAGGCGTTTTAGCCAGTCGTCCGCGCTTTCGTTTTCTATCGGGTTTTTTGTGGATACATATATCTGCTTGCCCTTCCAGATTTTTAATGCGCGGCCTACTGCCGCTTCGCTTAGCTTTTCGCAATAGTATGGTGCGGTGTCGATGTAGTTTACGCCTAATTCGAAGGCGCGGTGCATCATCGGGATGGCCAGGTCGTCGTTTATCTCGATTTTGTCGCCTTCGCCGCGCATGGGCAGGCGCATTGCCCCGAAGCCAAGCGCGGACATTTTTATCCCTGTTTTTCCGAATTCTTTGAATATCATATTGGTAAACCCCTTTCGTGTTTTTGGATAGAAAAAAACCCTATCCGTTTGGTTAGGGTAATTTGATTATATCGCTTTATTTACCATTTTTGTGAGCCGTGATTTCTTTCTCGCAGCCGTGTTTTTGTGGTATACGCCTTTGGAGGCGGCTTTATCTATAGCGGCGATGGCTTGCAGAAGAAGCTCGTTTGTGTTTGCTTCTTTCGCGCCTGCCGCAACTGTTACTTTTTTAACAGCCGTTTTTGTAAAGGACTTTACGTGCTTGTTGCGCGCCTGCCTTTTTGCGGCTACTCTAATGCGTTTTTGTGCCGATTTAATGTTTGCCAAGATTGTCACCTCCTCCGACTTGCGTATTTTGCCAAATTTATCGGGAATTGTCAAGTTAATTAATTGCGATTTTCAACCGGTTTTTTATTTACAATAAAAACACTTGACATTATAATATGTATAAGTTTTGTAGAAAAAGCGGGTTAATCCGCTCAGGAAGGGATGTTTTAGTATGCGCATTAAATTACGCACAAAAATCGTAGGTGGATTTCTCTGTGTTTTTATGATTGCAGTTGTGTTGGGTGGGTATAGTTTTCTTACACTCCACCGCATAAACGAGTTAAACCAAGAGCTTGCGCTTATCACCGAGTTAAATGACACGGTGCATGGTTTTGTAACGGCGCACCATGTCTGGGGGTTTAACCTGCAACGCGCTTTTTTGTTTGACGAGCCGTTTACGGGTGGGCTGGATCCGTATGGCTGCGGGTATGGAGTATGGAAACAGGGTGATGGTCCAACTCGTATTAACGATGCACAGATACTTACTCTCGTAGACGCTATATATCTTCCACACTATACCTTGCATATACAAGGTGCGGAGGCTGTGCGTCTGCGCGAAGAAGGACGCACGGAAGAAGCAATGGATTTGGTGCGTACCGTCGTACTGCCTGCCGTGGTGGATTCTACCTTCAGAATCACCGCGCTCAGCAACCGCTACCAAGAGCTTAGGGACGAGGCCATCGAAGCAAAGGATTCGCTTGCTTCTACGGCACATGCATTTATCATCATGGCACTCGCTGCTTCTTTGATTGCATTTATTTTGCTTAGCTACCTAATCACCAAGAGCATTATGTCGCCGATAAAAGGGCTTGTTTCGCTTGTTTCGGACGTTACGGACGGCAGGCTGTCCATTAACAAAAACACTGCTTCTTTGGCCGACGACGAGATAGGCAAATTGACAACCGATATCTACAGCCTCGTGGATGTAATCAAGGCCATCGTAGACGACTTATCCAAGGCATACAATGAGTACATGCATACAGGCGACGTAAACTACACGATAAACGACAGCCGCTATCGCAACTCTTTTAAAGAAGTAGTCGAGCATATTAATACATTGTTGGCACAAAACACCACAAATATCACCAGCATATCGTCAATGCTAAATCAGGTAAGCGAAGGCGAATTTGACCTAAGCCTAAAAGCCGAAGACTGGCCGGGAGACTGGGCAGCCACACCAACCGCCTTTGCCCGCCTTATACAAAAGCTAAAAGACGTAAGCGAAGAAATCAACTCAATGATAGATGCCGCCGCAAAGAAGGGCAACCTGGCAATACACATCGACGAAACAAAGCAAACAGGCGGCTGGCGCGAAATTATGCTGGGCCTTAACAGCTTGGCAGACGCCGTAAATAACCCGATACAAGAAATCCGCGACGTAATGGAACACATGGGCGAAGGCCGCTTTGACAAAAAAGTCACAGGCGACTATCCCGGTGACTTTGCGGTTATCAAAAACGGCGTAAACTCGACCATCGGCTCGCTTAACAGCTATATTAGCGAAATGAATGATACACTTGCCTCTATTTCTTCCGGCGATTTGACAAAGTCCATCAATCGCGAATATATCGGTGACTTTGCGCCGATTAAGGCTTCCATTAACAATATTTCGCAGACGCTTAACAAAACTATGTCGGAGATTTCTACAGCGTCGTCGCAGGTGCTTTCGGGGGCAAAGCAGATTTCTACCAGCGCGATGGATTTGGCAAACGGTGCGCAAACACAGGCCAGCTCCATCCAAGAGCTTAACGCCTCCGTGGACTTGATTAACCAGCAGACTCAGGCCAATGCCAAAAACGCAAGCGAAGCAAACGAGCTTTCCAACAAATCCACGGCAAACGCACGCGAGGGCAACGACGCCATGCAACAAACCCTCGGCGCGATGACCCAAATAAAAGACGCCTCAAACAATATCTCCAAAATCATACGCACAATCCAAGATATCGCCTTCCAAACCAACCTTCTCGCGCTTAATGCCGCTGTAGAAGCCGCACGTGCGGGCGAGCACGGCAAAGGCTTTGCCGTAGTAGCGGAAGAAGTACGCTCCTTGGCAGCACGCTCACAAAAAGCAGCAAGCGAAACCACGGAGCTGATAGGTACATCCATCAACACAGTAGATACAGGCTCGGAAATAGCACAATCCACCGCCGCCACCCTCGATACAATAGTGGACAACGCAACCAAGGTGCTGGACATCGTAAGCGAAATATCTTCCGCATCCACCAACCAAGCCGAAGCCGTTTCTCAAGTGGTAAGCGGGCTTTCGCAGATTTCTCAGGTGGTGCAAAGCAACTCCGCCGTCTCCGAAGAAACTGCCGCCGCCTCCGAAGAGCTTAACTCTCAGGCGGAGCTTCTTCAGCAGCTTGTTTCTTACTTTAGAGTGTAAATAAGATGGTTTGGGGTTATTGAACACTCACTAACATCGGTAACACCCCAATGAAGCTCTACGTCATATACGCGCCGCCACACCATCCACACGGCACGGTGCATACTACTAGGGCTATGGCTGATGCTATGGGGGATTAAAAAGTTCAAGACCTTGGGACGCTGTCCCAAACCCCGGAAGCCTTTGAAAAGGCTTCACCCAAACTTTGACAGGGCGCGCACTTGTTTTATTGAGTGCGCGTTTTTATTTTTTCTAGTTTATGATAGAATAGTGCCGTCGTTTGTCGCGTAAGAGCGCGCCCCCGGAACGTAGTGAGGAAGCGTAGTTGGGCTTTGCCCGACGGAGTCCCTACTTAAATGAGGTGCATTGTCATCGGTAGCATGGTTAAGAAGCATTTGCGGATGTTGATGATTAGGACTTTTCTTTTTGTTGCTGCGGTTGTGATTTATTTTTTTGACAGCGATTTGCTTGATTTTACGGCCAACCCACAGAACGCCCTTGGTGGGGTGTTTTTATTTGCTTGCTGGGGAATGCTTGTTATTGGTATGCTTTATCGGATTTTTCCTAATACGCGGATTAGCGTGGGGGCGAGGCGGCATTTTGAGCCTGTTACGGGCAAGCCTGTGCCTGCGTTTCTTCTTAAAAAATTAAACTTTAAGGCAATCAGAATGGGGACTATATGGTTTGTTTTTAATGCAAGCTTGTTTATGGTATTACATAATTTTGGAGTGTTTACGCCTGCTTTGGCTGTGCTTATTACGCTTTTTTACGCGCTTTGCGATGTGGTTTTTATTATGTTTTGGTGTCCGTTTCAGCGGTTTTTTATGCATAATCGGTGCTGTACGGAGTGTCGGATTTATAATTGGGATTATGTTATGATGGTTACTCCGTTGGTGCTTTTTCCCGGTATTTTTACCGTCGTTCTTATTTTGATGGCGGGGTTTGTTTTTGTGCGGTGGGAGATAGCGGCGCGGCGTAATCCTTGGCCGTTTTTGCAGTATGCGGACAAGCCGTCTTCTTGTACGGATTGTGAGGATAAATTGTGCCACTTTAAAGGGCGTGACATTTTCTAGGACAATGTCTTTAAAAATGTTATAGCTTATGGTATAATCGTTGGAAGACGAGAAGCAAAGGAGGCTGCGCCAATGAAACTTGTTATGGCGATGATACACGACGAGGATGCTTTTCACATTATGGACCATTTGAGTGCAAAGGGTTTTAGTGTTACAAAGCTTGCGTCTACGGGTGGTTTTTTGCGAGCGGGTAATACCACGCTCATTATCGGGGTTACGGAAGAGCGGATTCCCGAGCTTATTGACATAATCGAGAAAAAGTGCAAAAGCAGAAAGCAAATCACATCGGTTAATGCAATGAATGTAAACGCTAACGAGAGCTTTGCCCCTTACCCCGTAGAGGTTACGGTAGGCGGCGCGACGATATTTGTCCTTAATGTTGACGAGTTTAAGAAAGTCTAGGGGGCGGCAATATGGACACTAACATGAAAGTATCGGAAATGCTTGCGGCGCGTTTTAACGAGGCTAATGCGGTTGAAAAGCAGCCTAAGCAGGAGGATTTCCGCTTTACGCTAAACCGGCTTAGTGATGAGGGCTTGGCGGAGCGTTTGCAGGGTTTGCTTGGGCAGATTTCTGTGCAGGGCAAGCGAGTGGCGCAGCATATGGATTTTGGCGAGCTAAAGCATTATCGCAGCCTTATCACCGATTTTATTAACGAGGTGGTAACACACTCCCACGAGTTTAGCCGCGAAAATTTTCTCGACCGTCGCGGGCGTCACCATGTTTACGGTATCGTTCGCCTTGTAAACCAAGACCTTGACGAGCTTGCGCAGGAGCTTCTCAGCAAGGAAAAAAACGCGCTCACCATTTTAGACAAAATTGATGAAATACATGGGCTACTTTTGGATATGATAGTGTAATGACCATCTTATTCGAAGGAGAAGATATCGCCACCGTACGAAAGCACGCGCTAAGCCACGCAAAAAAGCTTAATTGCGAATCGGAAAGCGCCTGCGGGCAATGCCTAAGCTGCCGTACCTTCGAAAGCGGCAATCATCCCGACACATTTTTTGTGAAAGGCACAAAGGCCCAAATCGGCGTGGAAGACGCACGGGAGCAGATTATAATGCCCGTCGCCGTTAAGCCGTTTAAATATAGGTACAAAATTTTTATCATCGAGGGTAATATCACCCCGCAGGCACAAAACGCTTTATTAAAAACCATAGAGGAGCCTGCGCCTTATGGGGTTTTTTTGTTTCTTGCCAAAAACACATTTGGGTTTTTGCCTACTATTTTGTCGCGGTGCATTGTTAAGAAGATTCGTGGCGGGGATTTTGTGGCCGTAAGCACCCTTGCAGAAGAAATCGCCGCTTCCGTAAAAAATGCGGATATTCCCAAGGCGTTTGGGCTTTACAAAAAAATCGAGCCGCTTTCTAAGGAAGAATTAAACGAGTTTTTGGACGCGCTGTATGTACTTTACGGACATCAGCGAAATTTTGACGCGGTGGACGCGATTACAAAAACAAAGCAGATTATTTCGCAAAATGGTAACTTGCAGCTTGCAATTGAACTTATGCTTTTAAAGATGGCCTAAGGCCAGTCAGAGGAGATTTTAATGTTAATCGTAGGAGTACGCTTTAAGGACGTTGGCAAGGTATATTATTTCGACCCTGATAAAATCGAGGCGGAAAAGCTTTCGCTTGGGACACCTGTTATCGTAGAAACCGGTCGCGGCGCGGAGTACGGCACTATCGCGCTGGAAAAGCATGATACGGTGGTATCGCATTTGAGCCAGCCCATCCGCAAGGTACTGCGCCTGGCAACAGAAAGCGATACCGCACAGGAACAAGCCAACCGCAAAAAAGAAGAAGAAGCACGAGAAATCTGCCTGGAAAAAATCAAGGCGCATAATCTCGAAATGCATCTCGTGGATGTAGAGCTTACCTTTGATTTAAGCAAAATCGTGTTTTATTTTACGGCGGACGGGCGTGTGGATTTCCGTGAGCTTGTAAAAGACCTGGCCGCCACTTTCCGAATGCGCATTGAGCTTCGTCAGATAGGCGTACGTGACGAGGCAAAAATGCTTAGCGGTATCGGCATTTGCGGACGGGTTTTATGTTGCGCGTCTTTTCTGGACGAGTTTCAGCCTGTTTCTATTAAGTCGGCTAAAGACCAAGGCTTGAGCCTTAATCCTACAAAAATTTCCGGGATATGCGGCAAGCTTATGTGCTGCCTAAAATATGAAGAAGAAACCTACGCGCACCTTATGAAAGGAATGCCCGGCGTGGGCGATCTTGTGCGTACTCCCGACGGCGACGGCGATGTGTTAAATATAAACATTCTGCGCCAAACCGCAAAAGTATCCGTAAAGGTAAAGCAGGGCGAAGACCCTGTCACAGATACTTACCACGTGGATGACATGAAAATATTAGAGCATCGCCCACAGTGCGAGCGCAATTGTAATTGTGCCAAGTGCAAGGACGGGCATTAGATGTGCAAAATACGCGAAGCGGATTTTCACACTACGGCAGTGTTGCCGACGAAGGAGGCCTGATTTAATGGCACAGGGATTTGTGCGCGTGGCGGCGGTTACGCCAAAAATCCGTGTGGCGGATTGTGATTACAATGCCACGCATATTATAGAAACGATAAAAAAGGCGGAAAAGCAAGAAATCCGCCTTATTTGTATGCCCGAGCTTTGTATCACGGGGTACACATGCGGTGATTTGTTTTTGCAGAATGCGCTATTGGAAAGCGCGGAGACCGCGTTGTTTAAAATTGTGAAGGAAACGGAAGCCTGCCGTGTGGTGGCTATCGTTGGTCTTCCGCTGGAATTCAACGGAAAGCAGTATAACTGCGCAGCAGTATTTAGCCGTGGCAAGATTTTAGGTATTGTACCTAAGACGGCAATTCCTAATTACGGTGAATTTTATGAGCTGCGGCATTTTTCTGCATGGAACGTCGAGCTTGTTCGCCACGTCGAGATTGCTCGACACAGCGTCCCATTTGGCACGGATTTGATTTTTGAATGCGAGATGGGTTTTGCGTTTGCGGTGGAGATTTGTGAGGATTTGTGGGTGGCTAACCCACCAAGCGTTCGTCATGCTGCTGCGGGAGCGATTATAATTGCAAATCTTTCCGCGAGCAGCGAGACTATTGGCAAGGCCGATTATCGGCGGTCACTGGTGAGTGGGCAGTCCTCGCGGCTTTTATGCGGCTATATTTACGCAGACGCGGGGATGGGCGAAAGCACCACGGATATGGTTTTTTCCGCCCATAATCTGATTTGCGAAAATGGGAGCATTCTGGCCGAGGCAGAGCCGTTTGGTGATGGCTTTGCCGTTAGCGAAATTGATTTGACTGCTATTAAACATGAGCGCAGGCGTATAAATTCGTTTAAAACCGATGATAACGGCTATGCATATATACCTTTTGTCCTTGGTGTTGAGTTTAATTCCTTAACCCGCAAAATCTCCCCTACCCCGTTTCTGCCCGAAAAAAACATAGCGGCGCGTTGTGAGGAGATTTTAAATATTCAATCCCATGGGCTAAAAAAACGTCTGGAGCATATCGGTGCAAAATCCGTGCTGGGCGTATCGGGCGGGCTGGACAGCACCCTTACGTTGTTGGTGGCAGCACGTGTCAAAAACAGCGAAATCACCGCAGTAACAATGCCGTGCTTTGGCACAACAAACCGCACAAAAACCAACGCCCACAAGCTCTGCGAAGCCCTAAACATCCCCTGCCGCGAAATCGACATCACCGAGCAGGTTAAGCAACATCTGCACGACATCTCCCACCCCGAGGGTCAATTTGACATCACCTACGAAAACGCCCAAGCACGTATACGCACCCTCGTACTAATGAACATCGCAAACCAAGAAAACGGCATAGTAATAGGCAGTGGAAACCTCTCAGAGCTTGCCTTGGGCTGGGCAACCTACAACGGCGACCATATGAGCATGTACGCGGTAAACGCAGGCGTACCAAAAACCCTCGTACGCCACATAGTAAAATATGTATCGGAAACAACAGACAATCCCGCACTAAAAGAGGTGCTTACAGATATCATAAGCACCCCTATAAGTCCGGAGCTTCTGCCGCCTAAGGATGGCGAAATAATCCAACAAACCGAAGAAATCGTAGGCCCGTACGAGCTGCATGATTTCTTCATATATCATACACTGCGTTGGGGGCGCACGCCGACCCAGGTGCGAGAACTTGCTGTCGTTGCCTTCGACGGCTCTTACACAGCGGAAGAAATCGACAAGTGGCAAAAGACATTTTACCGTCGTTTCTTCTCGCAGCAGTTTAAACGAAGCTGCCTGCCTGACGGGCCAAAAATCGGTAGCGTCTCCCTTTCTCCTCGCGGCGACTGGCGTATGCCAAGCGACGCGGTGGGCAGTGCGTTTGGGCTATAGTCGAAGCAATATATATACAAGCTCGTTTCCTATTTTTTCGCTTTCGAGGATGGAAAAGTTGTTTAACGAGCCGCTTTCGCAGGCATATCGGAAGGAGGCGGCATAATTTTTTCCCATTCCCTTTTCCCGCCTACCCAGGCTTTTCAGTGGATAGGAAATCACCAAAAAACGCGTGTTAAGTGCGTTTGCAAGCTCGTAGCCACGGCCGAGCTTTTGTGCCTCCAGCACGGGGACAAGCTTTAGCATTAGTGCGAGGTCTACGCTTTCGGTGGGGGTCTCTACGGCTAGGTCGGCGCATTTTGCCGTCTGCGGCAAGCCCGATATTTTGAAGAATTGATTAAGCAAATCCTTTGTACGAAGGTCTATATCGTAGGCGTGGTATGCTTTTGGCAAAAACATCATATGCAGTAGCGCGAAGGGATTAAAACCGCAGCCCAAATCCAGCACCATCTCTACCGACGCCGTGTGCTTTGCAATAAATCCATAGAATTGCTTGACAAACGGAAGCCGCTCCTTGGTGGACGCGTGCAACTCCATAATATGGGATGACGCACTCGCTCCGCTTGTTGTGTCGCATTTGTTTTTTTGACCAAAAGCGTTCGCGCCCAGTAAATCCAATAGCTCGCTGGCTTTTTTGTGGGTCTTTCCTTGCAGGTACGCGCCATACATTTGGTGCATTTGGGTTTTGGCTGCTTTTATGGGGTCTCTTTTGTTTGCATTTTCCGCAAAAACCCGCTCCACAAGCGGCGGGTAGAGCATGTCATACTTTGCCATTATCTTAATCGCTCCATCAGCATTGTATAAAAGCGCAGGTTATGAATCGTCGCCAGCCGCGCCGCCAGCCCATCGCCAATGCTAGCCAAATGCCGCAAATACGCCCGCGAGTAATTTGTACAGGTGTGACAATCGCAAAACTCGGAAACAGGCCGAGAATCACGCCTATGCTCGTCATCCAAAATATAATGATATCTGTAAAAATTGTCGTCTACGCCATGTGCCTCATTAAATACATACAATCGGTTATGCCGCGCCTCCCGCGTTGGGATTACGCAGTCGAATAAATTGTAGCCCATGCGAACGCAGGCCACGATATTTTCCGGCTTGCCTATGCCCATTGCGTATTTTATGCCTTCGGCGGGCATTAGCTCCGCAGTGTATGCCAAGATTTCTTCCGTGAGCTTTCCGTCCTCGTCCAGCGGCCAGCCGCCAAAGCCGAAACTTTTGTAGCCCATGGCGATTAGTGCCTCGGCGCATTCTTTGCGAAGGGCTTTGTCGTTGCCGCCTTGGATTATCCCGAATAAACGGCTTTTCGATTTTGCATTTGCAAATGTATCCATGCATTTTTTGCCCCAGCGAATGGTAGTGGCTACGGCCTTGGCTTGGATTTCGTACGGGTCGGCGGGGTGCGTGCAATAGTCAAGAGCCATCAAAACATCCGAGCCGTACGCAAGCTGCGACGTGATACATTTTTCCGGAGTGATTACAGTTTTTTTCCCGTCTCTGCGAAAGATGATTTCGTTAGGGCGTATCTCCCCCATGGAGGCATTCTCGCGAAGAAGCGAAAACACCTGAAAGCCGCCCGAATCTGTGATGATGGGGCGTTTCCAGCCCGTAAATTTGTTTAGCCCACCCACGGCCTTTATCGTGGTCGCGCCGGGTTTTGTCATTAGGTGATATGCGTTCATTACAATGCCCTGCACGCCGCAGTTTTCCAAATCCGTGCTGTCCACACAACGTACAACGCCCCGCGTCCCGTCGGGGAAAAACGCGGGCAGCGTTACCTCGCCATGCGGTAAAATTAGCTTAGACATGCTTTCACCCTTAACATTGCGGCATATATTTCTTTTTTTGAAAGTTTTGCGTTCGCCTCGTGGAGTAAGCGTGAGGCGTCTTTTAGCGTGCAGTCGTGCTTTATCATTATATCCATGAGTTGTGCTTCCAAGGAGATTTCTTCCTCCGTTACCGCTTCCGCTTTTTCGGTTTTTGGCAAATGCACCACGCATGTATACTCGCCTTTTTCGGCAGCGGGGTTTTGCGAAAGCTCTTCTAAAACTTCTTTTGCCGTGCCGCGATATATCCTTTCGAATTTCTTCGAGATATCGTTGCATATGCACAGGTCGGCGGCGGGGATTTCTTCCATTATAAGGGAAAGCACCGCCGCTACGCGCTTAGGTGATTCATAGAATACCACAGTCTCCACGACCGTCAGCGTTTCTGCCAGCCCACTCACGGCGTTTTTTCCACGCGGCAAAAACCCAATAAACGCAAAACGCGACGTATCAAACCCACTCACCGAAAGCGCGGCAATCACAGCACTCGCACCACAAACAGGCACAACCTGCACACCTGCTTCTGCCGCCGCCGCAACCAGTCTATCCCCGGGGTCGGAAATACAAGGCGTCCCCGCGTCGGAAATCAACGCAATGCTCTTCCCTTCCAGCAGCTTTTCCACAAAAAAATCCCCTCGTTTGCCCTCATTAAATTTATGACAGGAAAACATAGGGGTTTTAATATTAAAATGCGTAAGCAAACCACGGCTATGCCGCGTATCCTCAGCGGCGATTAAATCCACCTCACCAAGAACTCGTACCGCACGCGCCGTGATATCTTCCAGATTGCCGATTGGCGTTGCTACTATATACAAAGTACCCATCAATTCATTCACCTGTCAAAATGTAGCATAAATACAGGTTGACAACAACAAAAACTTCAACTAATCGTAATTTATCATCAGTTAAAAATCAATCCAACAATACTCGACCGTTTTGTCATATGCTTTTTGCTCATGCATAAATATACTCTAATCGGTATAAATTCAGCCATTTTGTGAAATAATTTCTCATAAACACACTTAAAATTTTACTTTTTAAGAAATGGTGATATAATGACCCTTGAGGTGAGTATTGTGCTATTGCAATTTCGCGTAAAAAATTATCGCTCCATAGGCGATGAACTTACAATTGACTTAACAGCAGGCAAAGGAAGGGAGCATATGGACTTTCTTATCAACAATAATGGAGTCAATATACTGCCTGTTATCTCTATGTATGGGGGAAATGCCAGCGGCAAGAGCAATATAGTCGATGCACTTCTTGATATGTTTACTAATATTTCGTCTTCTCATACATTTGGAGAAGCTGAAAGTTTTAACGCCATACCATTTTTTTTTAGTGGTGATTTACGTGATAAGCCCACCGAATGTGAAATTTTTTTCACTTTAGGAATCCATGAATACCAGTATGGATACAAAGCAACCGGAAATAAAGTTTATGAAGAATGGCTATATTACAGAAAATTATCCGTTAGGGATACTGTCACCAAAACCATTTTCGAACGAGTTGATGATACTATCAAGTTCGCCGGTTCATACAAAAGTTTTGAACGATATAATGATTTAATAAATGAAAATAGTTTAGTGTTAAGTTTTTTGGGAAATCGGAAGATAAAACAACCGTCTAAAAATGAAAAGACTTTTATTGATATAGTATATTGGAGCAGGCAAAATATTGCTTCCAGCATTTTATATATGGCAAATGACAGTTTACTATATCAAATATATCACGATATAGATTTATTGAGGGCGTCTGCACTTGATTTTTTACAAGAATTCGACCCTAGTATTGAAGATATCATAATAGAAAAACAAACTGACAAAAACGGTAACTCCGCATATGAAGCTTTAACTAAACACAAAGGGGAAAAGTATTCTTTATTTATAGAATCTGCTGGCACACAAAAATTATTTGAAATCCATGCGGCTATTTCAACTGCCTTACAAAAGCAATCTACAACGCTGATTTACGACGAATTAGATACCTATTTACACCCTCTCATCCTCCGTCGCATAGTGGCGATGTTCCATGACAAAAAAATTAATATTATGAACTCACAATTAATCTTCACATCCCACAACCTAACCCTTCTAAACAGAAACGAGTTAAGACGTGACGAAATTTGGTTTGTAGAAAAAGATGAAAATGAGTTTACAACAGCATTCAGCCTAGATTCATTCAAGTCCACAAAAGATGAAGTGCGTGCAGATTTAGACTATGGAAAGCACTACTTATCCGGCAGATTTGGTGCTATCCCTTATACGCAAGCGGCTAAAAGGGGGTAAACCATGGGGAGCGAAAACCTATTCCATAAAAAAAGAGCCGGACGAAAAAAACGCGAAGAAGAAATCAGAGAACAACGCAAAACCCAATGGCTGATAGTATGCGAGGGCTTTACAGAGCAACACTATTTTAAAGGCTTTGTAGACAGCCTAAACATCGCAGGGGACAGCAATATAGATATAAGAACGGTAGGCGAAGGTAGCAACACAAAAAGGCTTATTAACAATGTGGAAAAATATTTTGATTTTGTTGATATCGAATACGGCAAACAACGCATTCCGTATGAAAACGAAAAAATGATTTTTGTCTTCGACAAAGATGATTTTCCTGCAAATAACTTTAATACCGCGATTAATATAGCAACTACAAGATATCCCGGTTGTACCGTGGCTTGGTCGAATGAAAGCTTTGAACTGTGGCTGTGCTTGCATTTTGAGTACATACAATCTTCACTACGCAGAAACGAATACAATGATAAACTTACAAAAATATTCAGGAAAAACGGTATTTTTACCAAAAGACAAGACTTTGATTCAAATGGCAAAAATGACCCACAATTGTATGAAAAAATCAAACAGTGCAACGGTGATATAGATAATGCCATAAAATGGGCAAGAGCTTTAAAAGCGTCTAAAACCACAAACAACCCCGCCAAAGCAAACCCTGCAACCATGGTTTTCGAGGCAGTAGACGCACTTATAAACGATTTATCCTAAAGTAAAAATCATAAATCTCCCTTTTGCGCATAGGATATTGTATCAGTACAATTTCAAAACCCCAAGGGAGGAATTAAACATGGACTACCAACATCTCTACAAAGACATTGCAGAGCGTACAAAAGGTGACATCTACATAGGGGTAGTAGGCCCCGTACGCACAGGCAAAAGCACATTTATCAAGCGTTTTATGGACTTACTTGTCATCCCAAACATCGAAAACAGCTACAGCAAAGAGCGCGCCACGGACGAACTACCGCAAAGCGCGGCGGGCAAAACAATAATGACAACCGAGCCAAAATTTGTCCCCGCCGAAGCGGTAGAAATCCGCCTGGACGACGCAGCGGCCTTTAAGGTACGCATGATAGACTGCGTAGGCTACCTGGTTCCGGGAGCAAGCGGCCACCTCGACGGCGACGATGATTCCAGGCCACGCATGGTAAGCACACCATGGTCGGAGGACAAAATCCCCTTCGCAGAAGCCGCAGAAATGGGAACAAAAAAGGTAATAAACGACCACTCGACAATCGGCATAGTAATAACAACGGACGGCAGCATAGCCGAAATCCCCCGCGAAGACTACATAGACGCCGAAGAACGGGTAATCCGCGAGCTAAAAAGCATTAACAAGCCCTTTGTGGTGTTGCTAAACAGCCAGTCACCCTTCTCGGAAGCCACAGAAAAGCTCCGCGCAGAACTCTCCGAAAAACACGCCGCACCGGTAATCGCCCTAAACTGCGCCCAGCTAAAAATCGAGGACATAAACGCAGTAATCGAGCGTGTCCTCTACGAGTTCCCGGTACAAGAAATCCGAATTAACTATCCCAAATGGATAGAAACACTCCCCCTAACCCACTGGCTAAAACAGAGCTTTATAGGATCGGTAAAGCAAATGGTACACACCGTAGGCAAGCTCCGAGAAATGCGCGCCCACCTACCCGCTCTGGAAGAAAACGAATATGTAAGAAAAGCCGCACTGGAAAAAATCGCCTTGGGCGAAGGCACAGTCCACATAGACCTCTCCGTAGACGAGTCCCTGTTCTACCGAATCCTAAGCGAAACAACAGGCATGAACATAGCGGGCGAGTACCAGCTAATCTCCACAATAAAAGTGCTGGCCGAAGCCAAGCGAGAGTACGATAAAATCAAAAACGCCTTAGAAGAAGTACACCGCAAAGGCTACGGAATAGTAACCCCCGCCACAGAAGAAATGAAACTCGAAGCCCCCGTCCTGGTAAAACACGGCAGCAAATACGGCGTAAAAATCCGCGCCAGCGCACCAAGCATACACCTAATCCGCGCCGACATAGAAACTGAAGTCTCCCCCCTGGTGGGCAACGAAAAACAAAGCGAGGACCTAATAACCTACATCAACCAAGAGATGAAGGACGATCCGGGAAAAATATGGGAGCTAAACATGTTTGGCAAAACCATGCACGAGATGGTACGGGACGGCCTGCAAAACAAGCTCTTCCGTATGCCGGAGACAGCGCAGATGAAATTCCAAGAGACGCTGCAAAGGCTAATCAACGAAGGCAGCGGCGGACTGATATGTATAATTTTGTAAAAAAAAAGCAACTCAGACCTAAGACAAACCCCCGTCCGTGGCGAGGGTTTGTCTTCAGTCCGTTTATAATCACACTGAGGCAATAAACTTCTGTCGTAGTGGCTCTACTTCTTCTTTCATTGGGGCAAACCACTCGGGGATGTTTATATTTTGCGGGCATTTTGGGTTGCATATGCCGCAGTTTACGCATTGGTCGTCACCTTTTTTATCCCGCACAAGCTTTCCGTAGCCTATGCCGGCTCTAAACTCATTAGGAAAGAGCTTATACTGGTTATACACCTCAAAAAGCCTTGGGATATCCACGCCCTTGGGGCAGGGCATACAATACCCGCAGTACGTACATGGAATCGTCTTTATCGCGAGCATTATATCCCTTGCCCTTGCCAGCATATCGGCTTCGGCGGGGGATAAATTTTGCGGCGATTCTGCGAAGGTGCGTATATTTTGCTTAACCTGCTCGATGTCCGACATGCCCGAAAGTGCGACGGTTATATTCTTTTTATCCATGCACCAGCGCAAAGCCCATGCCGAAGGCGTTGTTCCCCCGCCGTCGAATTTCTCCATCTCCTTTACGGCGTCCTCGGGTGGCGTGGCTAAAAACTTGCCGCGTATCGGCCCCATTATCATGCACGGCACGTCGTGTTCTACCATGATATCATAGTATTTTTGTGTACCAAGCATTATATTGTCTACATAGTTGTACTGTATCATCGCAAAATCCCATTTATAGTTATCGAATAGCCGCTTAAACGTCTCGTAGTTGCCATGATAAGAAAAGCCCAAAAATTTAATCTTCCCGACTTTTTTTTGCTCAAGTAAGTACGTGTAAATTTCGTGCTTGTCTACCAGGTCGTATCTGTCCTCGCCAAGCCCGTGTATCATATAAAAATCAAAATAATCTAATTTGCAATCCGCGAGCTGTTGCTCAAAAATCTCAATCATCTTCGCCTTGCTGCTAACCGCCCACGTAGGCAGCTTGTTTGCAAAATAATAACTGTCACGAGGATATTTTGCTAAAACCTCGCCTAAAAAAATTTGCGATTCGCCGCCGTGGTAGGGCTGCGCTGTGTCGTAATAATTCACACCCGCCTCGTATGCCATGTCTACCATTTTTTCTGCATGTTTGCGGTCGATTTTTCCGTTTTCCAAAACAGGCAGTCGCATTGCGCCAAAACCAAGCTGTGATAATTCCACGCCAAGCCGTTTGTCAAAAAATTTTTTTATTTTCATAAATAAAATCCCTTCCAAATTTGTAATAAAAAAAGCTTAACATACTTGACGCACGCGCCGCAAGATATTACAATACAGCTACCAACATCTGAGGGAGGCAAATCCGATGAAAACTTTAAATGTTCTTTTGGACACGGTGGATAAGGTTAAGGGCTTTGTAAATACAGTTGCGCCGCTGGAAGGCGATATCGACTTAGGCTCCGACCGTTATGTGGTGGACGCCAAGTCTATCATGGGTATTTTTAGCCTAGACCTTTCTAAGCCGCTAAAACTTACCATCCACGACCCTGCAACGGCAGAAAGGCTTGAGCCTTTGCTAAAGGCGTATACCAACTGAGGTACTTTTTATTTTGATGACTTAAAGGAATGGGGACAACCCATTCCTTTTTCGTATGAAGGGGCTTGCATCGTGAAAATTAAAGAACTCGAAGCCAATGAAATCAATGAGATAATACTTAGCTCTGCCCCATATATTATTAATATATGGGACGAGACCCCAAAGCATATTGATACCAACAAAAAATCCCTTGAGATTTTTGGGCTGGAAAATAAGGCGCAGTTTATTGAGCGTTTCCATGAGCTGTCGCCGGAGTTTCAGCCATGCGGCACGCCTTCCGACGAAAAGGCAATCTCCTATGTAAAAAAAGCCTTCCAAACAGGCTACGAGAAGTTTGAGTGGCTGCACTGTACCTTGGACGGTGAGCTTTTACCTACAGAAATTACCTTGGTGCGCTTCACAAACAAGGGGCAAAATATGCTGGTTGCATACGGGGTAGATTTGCGCCCCGTAAAAGCCGCGCTAAAAAAAGAGTACGAAGCCCATGAGACAATACAGACGATATTTAATTCTTCGCCTATTGTGATAAACCTTTGGGATGACAAGGGCAAGTTGATTTCTACCAGCGAACACGCGCTGGAATTGCATAATGTCCCCAGCAAAGAGGAATACATAGAAAAATTCCACGAGCTATCGCCGGAGCGTCAGCCCTGCGGTGCTTTGTCGAGCGAAATGATACCGGTTATTATGGACAAGGCATACAAAGACGGCTATGCTCGGTTCGAATGGATGCACTGCACCCTGGACGGCAGGCCGATACCCACAGAAATCACACTGGTAAGGTTTGACATCCACGGCAAATCCATGATAGTGGCATACACCTCGGATTTGACACAGGTAAAAGCTGCAATGCAAAGAGAACAAGAGATTTTGGAAGAAAGCAATGCCGCAAAAAGCAGATTTTTGGCAAGGATGAGCCACGAGATACGCACGCCGATTTCTGCGGTTATGGGGATTTCGGAAATTCAACTACAAGTCCCGGGCTTGCCCCCCGACATAGAAGAAGCATTTGCCAAAATTCACAACTCTTCCATTATATTGCTGGAGCTTGTTAACGACATCCTCGACCTGTCAAAAATAGAAGCGGGCAAAATGTCGCTTATGCCGGAAAAATACAGTGTCGCATGTATGATAAACGACGTAGTTAACCTCCACCTCTCGTACGCGGACAGCAAAAATGTAATTTTTGGTATGCATGTGGACGAAAATTTGCCCAAATATTTAATTGGGGATGTTTTGCGTATTAAGCAAGTCATGTCAAATTTATTATCCAACGCATTTAAGTATACGGAAAGCGGCAAAATAGAGCTTACCTTGGCATATAAGGATAAATGCTTGGTATTTTCTGTGAGTGATACGGGTGTCGGTATGACGCCGGGGCAGGTGTCCGCTCTTAAAAAAAGCGACTACACCCGTTTCCATGAGTTAGAAAACCCGCATATAAGCGGCACAGGGCTGGGTATGCCCATCGTGTACAATCTGGCACAAATGATGGACGCATACATTAATGTAGAAAGCGAAGCAGGTAAAGGAACAAGCGTTATAGTAAAAATACCGCAACAAGCGGCGGGCGATGGGGTTTTGGGTAAAAAAACAACAGGCCAATTGCAGCAATTTAAAATCGACCCTAAAAAATTTGGGTTTACGCCGGAGCTAATGCCCTACGGCAATGTGCTTGTTGTGGACGATGTGAAGTCCAACCTATATGTGGCACGCGGGCTATTGTCACTGTACGGTCTCACCGTAGAAACATGCAACAGCGGCAGCGAGGCAATAATAAAAATAAACAACGGCGAAAAATACGATATAATATTTATGGACCAAATGATGCCGGAGCTGGACGGCACACAAACCATGCAAGCCCTACGAGAGCTGGGATATACACAGCCGATAGTCATGCTTACGGCAAACGCGCTGAGGGGTCAATCGGACGAATTTATAAAAATAGGATTTGACGATTTTATTTCAAAGCCTATTGATACAAAGCATTTACATTCCATATTAAAAAAATTTATAAGAGATAAAAAATTGCCCAATATGCTAAATGCGTCAAAGGCAGAAGGCTACGGGCGCAATCCCGAGCTGGTTAAAATGTTAAAAATGGATTTTTACAAAAGTCACAAAAATACTTTTGCAAATATAAAAAATGCATTGGAAAACGGCGACATAAAAACAGCGCATTTATTGGCGCATACAATCAAGGGTCTTGCAGGGTTAATCTTTGAAGATAAGCTGATGGAAACCGCAAAAACCGTAGAAGACACACTGTCAAACGGCAAAATGCCGACCACACCCCAAGCCGCTGCACTGGAAGAAGAGTTAGCAAGGGTAATAAAAAGCATATCGCTGCCGCATATTACCGTAGACGGCGAGGCTGCCCGATTGTTGGATGAGTTAATCCCGCTGATAAAAACAGGTAATACCCAAGCACTTAGTTTGGCGGAGGGGCTTCGTGGGATTCCGGAGGCTGCCATCTTACACAAGCAGATAGAAAATTTTGATTTTAAGGCGGCCATGAATTCTGCCGACACGCTAAAAAAGATTTTGTGTGAGTAGTGTAAAGTGTCGTATGAAAATTAAATAACGCGCAAAGAGAGTGCGTTTTGAATAGGAAGTGGCAAAATGGAAACTAAAAAAAACAGCGTTCTAATAGTAGATGACGAAACAATAAATTTGAAAATACTCATGCAGATTCTTAACCATGATTATGAAGTTTATATAGAAAAAACAGGCAATGACTGCCTTTCTGCCGCAAAAAAGGTGCAGCCCGATTTAATCCTTTTGGATATTTTAATGCCGGATATTGACGGTTTTCAGGTAATAAAAAAGCTGAAGGCCGACACGGAGACCGAGCATATCCCTGTTATTTTTATCACGGGCTTGTCTAACTCCGCCAGCGAAATACAAGGGTTTATGCTGGGTGCAGTGGATTATATCCACAAGCCCTTTGTGGATATAATCGTAAAAATGCGCATTCAGAGCCAGATGAAAATTATTAATTTGTTGCGTAAAATAAAAAACATGAGCGTAACCGATGACCTTACGGGTATCGGCAATCGCCGCTATTTTAACGCGCAGCTAAGCCAGGAATGGGAACGTGCAAAACGCCAGCAGTCACCGCTTAGTTTTATAATAATGGATGTGGACAATTTTAAAAGATTTAACGACGACCATGGCCATCTAAAAGGGGATGTGGCGTTGGTTGGGGTTGCCGATGTTATACGTGCGGTGATAACACGCGCAGGCGACAAGGCGGCTCGTTGGGGCGGCGAAGAATTTGCCGTGATTTTGCCCGATACGGATTTGACCGGCGCAAGCAAAATTGCAGAGGACATACGTACCTCCGTCGAAAACTATATCTTGGTGCTGGAGGACGAAAAGACAGCAAAAATTACGGTTAGTATGGGCTTGCATTGTATTATACCTCAGCATGGTGGGGATTATAGCTTGGACAGCTTTGTTGCCGATGCGGACAGAGCCTTGTACCGAGCAAAAAACAGCGGCAGAAACAAAGTATGTATTGCAGAAAGGCAGGAAATGTAATATGAAATGGAATTTAAACGACATCTACAAGGGTTTTGAATCGGAGGAGTTTAGGGCGGATTTTTTGGAAATCCCCAAGCTTGTGGAAAAAATGAATGACATGGAAGTAGATTCTTTTGAAAGCGTGGCTGCTATTATCCGTCTGCTGGAGGATTATTCCGCCAAAAATGACAGGCTTAGCTCATATGCGCATTTTGTGTATGCTACGGATACTGCCAACTCCGACGCGTCCAAGTTTATTTATTTGCTGGAGACGATTGGTGCAGAGACAAGCCGTGTTAAGGTGCGGCTTGCGGCATTTTTATCCAAAGCGGGGGATATTCCTTCGCTGGCGGAAAAGCATGGGATTGCGGAGTACACCTACCAGTTGCAGCATATGGCAGAAGAATACGGCCACATGATGACGGAGGACGAAGAAGCACTTGCGGCGCAGATGGCAACCACAGGCTCGGGTGCATGGGGTATGCTTCACGACAAGCTGGTGTCCAAGCTAACATGTGAATACGACGGCCGTACAATCGGCATTAACGAATGCCGAAACATGGCATACGACGCAAGCGCGGAGGTACGCAAAGCCGCCTACGAAGCCGAACTCACCGCATATCCAAAAATAGCGGAATCCTGCGCCGCCGCCATGAACGGCATAAAAGGCGAAGTAAATTTTATCTGCGAAAAGCAAAAATACAACCATCCGCTGGACAGAACACTCTTCGACAGCAGCATGACGCAGAAAACGCTGGACGCGATGTTTGCCGCGATGGATTCCGATTTGCAATGCCTTCGCGATTATATGAAGCTAAAGGCGAAAAAACTCGGACATGAGAACGGATTGCCGTTTTACGATATGTTTGCGCCTATGGGAGAATCCGGCGATAAGACTTATTCCTACGACGAGGCCAAGGCCTTTGTGTGCGATAATTTCGGCAAATTTTCCGCGAGCATGGAGAAGGTGGCACGCACCGCCTTCGAAAAAGAATGGGTGGATGTCGAGCCGCGTGAGGGTAAGGTAGGCGGCGCGTTTTGCGGCGATATTTATGATATAAAGCAGTTCCGTGTGTTGTTAAATTTTGGCGGTAGTCTTTCGGATATTATTACGCTGGCGCATGAGCTTGGGCATGGATACCATAGTATGCAGATTATGCAAGAGGGCATACTAAATACGCATTATCCCATGCCGCTGGCGGAAACAGCCTCTACCTTCTGCGAAATGATTGTGACAAACGCCGCGCTTAAAACTCTGCCCGATAACGCCAAGTTGCAGATGATTGAAAACAGCCTGCAAGATTCTACGCAGGTTATCTTGGACATCTACTCGCGGTTTTTATTCGAAAAAAGCGTATTTTACGCACGCAAAGACCATCCTCTTTCTGTGGACGAGCTTAACGCGCAAATGCTCGCCGCACAAAAAAAGGCCTACGGCGACGGCCTAGACCCAAAAAATCTGCACCCATATATGTGGATAATCAAGCCCCATTACTACAGCGGAAGCTTCTCGTTTTATAACTTCCCGTATGCGTTTGGGCATTTGCTTGCACTTGGCCTGTACAAAATCTACGAAAAAGACCCCGCGACCTTTGGAGAAAAATACGATACCTTTTTACGCGCCTCGGGCAAAATGCCAATCACAGAAAGCTGCAAAATGCTTGGCATAGACATCGAAAGCATAGACTTTTGGAAAGATGCAATCGCTGTGATAAAAAATACAATAAAGGAATTTGAGGGATTAATATGACATACAAAACCAATGGTGTATGCTGCAACGAAATAAGCGTAGACATCACCGACGGAATAATCAACGATGTAAAATTTTCTAACGGTTGCGACGGCAACCTAAAGGGAATCGCAAGGCTGGCCAAAGGCCGCAAAGCAGAAGAAATAATAGAAGCAGTAAGCGGAATAAAATGCGGCGTAAGGGGTACATCCTGCCCCGACCAACTCGCCGCAGCACTAAGAATCGCCTCCAAGTGAAGGCGATTTTTTACTCCTTCTCCTCCCACTCCGTCCATTTTGCGATTATCGGGCGGAGTTTTTCTTTGTCGTTTAGCACTTCCATGGAATCCAGAAAGCCCATGGTGTCGGGCATTTCTGTTTTGGAAAATACCTCCACCAAGATATTGAGCAGCTCCGGGAAGCTCGGTGAATCCGAGCCGGAACACATGAGGGCGTATATGAGGGCTTCCAATGCCTTGGTGGGATTGCTTTCTTGCAGGTGAAGGCGGATTAGAAAGGTGATGTCCAGCGTTATGTCTTCGAAGATATTGCGGCGGATTTTCATGGCTTCGAGGATTAGGGCTTCGGCTTCGTCGGGGTGGTTTAGGGTCTTGTGAAGCATGGCCATACCGCGCAGACAGTTTGCGTAAAAAATATGCTTTTTGCCCGAAACGCGTGCAAACACAACGCGGATTTCTTCGTGGGCGGATAGGGCTTCTTCGTGGCGGTCGAGAAGAGCCAGCAGGTTTGCGCGGCGAAGAGCTACGTTTAGGTACGCACTATGCTCACGGCCTACTTCTTTTTCTGCGATTTCTAACACGCGGTCGTATAGGGGGAAGGCTTTTTCGTATTTTAACGCGCCTTCGTAGAGGCTTGCCAGATAATTGACAGCGCGGGCGTAGCCGTGGTCGTCTGTGACGGCATAGCTCATCGCCGTCTCCGCATAGGAAATGGCTTCTCCGTAGTCGTCCATCGCCTCGTAGATAAACGCAAGACTATGTAGGCTGTGTATTATGTCCTCGATATGGCCTTCGTTTTCTCGGATTTTTAGGGCGTCGAGGTGGTAGCGAATTGCTTCTTTTTTAAAGCCTGTTTCTGCCGAAGCGTTGCCCAAATTGTACAGGGCGTCGGCGTAGAGTGGGTTGTTTTTGTCTTCGCTATGCAGGCCGGCGGCCACACTGCCCAGCATAAAAAGCGCAGGCTCCTTTACCCCCAGCCTGATTAACGTGGTTGCCAAGCTGTTAATACGCATGGAATACTGCAATCTCTCGCTGCCGGAAAGATTTTCTCCGACAAGCCGGTTTGCGGAGTCGGAATAAAGCTCCGCCGCACGCTCCAGGTCGCCCAGCTCGTCGTAGACGCACGCCAAATTAAACAAGTCATTGGCATAACCCTTTGCATGGATATTTTCGTTATGCCAATGCTCGTCTAATAAGACCTCACCGATTTTTGCGGCGGCGGCGAGGTCTTTTGCTTCATATTTCTCTGTCCATACTTTACGAAGATAGTTGATTTTATTCATTTCAATGGCGGCTACGCCCCCAAAACCCCCTCGCTGCGCACGGCGGAAAAGCCTAAGGTTTTTCTTACAGCATGGATAATGCCATGTTTATCATGCTCGTGAAAGAAGTCTCACGCTGCTCCGCTGTCATGGATTGTTTTCTGTCGAAAACCTTGTCGGAAATTGTACATAGGCAAAGTGCGTTTTTGCCTGCGCGTGCGGCGTTTGTGTATAGTGCGGAGGCTTCCATTTCTACGGCAAGCACACCCATGCGAAGCCATGCGTTAAGCCCTACGTTGTCGTCGTTGTAAAACATGTCGCTGGTTAGCAAATTGCCCGCCACCAAGTTGATATCGTTGATTTCTGCGGCTTTGTGCGCTTTCAGCATAAGCTCAAACGAAGCCGTAGGCGCGAAACTGCCCGGACAACGCGCAAAGCCGTCGGCATAGTGCGACTCCATACATGTGCCTACACCCATAACAACGTCGCCAAGCTCCAAATCCATATTAATTGCACCCGCAGACCCTACCCGGATAATATTGTCCACCTTGTAAAAATTAAATAGCTCGTACGAGTAAATTCCCATAGAGGGACAACCCATTCCGCTGCCCATTACAGATATGGGGTTTCCGTTGTACGTACCCGTGTACGCCAGCATTCCGCGTATCTCGTTTACTTTCTTTGGCGTTTCCAAAAAATTGTCGGCAATGTACTTTGCCCGCAACGGGTCGCCCGGCATTAAAACCGTTTTTGCAAACGCATTTAATTTTGCGTTGATATGTGGGGTGGGGATTGATGACATTTTTTATTTCTCCTCTCTAAGTCGCGCTGCTTTTGCGCGACAGTGCGCTGCTTTTGCGCGACGGTGCTTGTATAACTTTTTCTTACAGTATAATATGTAGCTAATATTGTCAAATTAATTTTTTGTCGATTGTATGTGTGGAAAGATTAATTTAGCCGTTGATTTTATTGGATTGGTTCGCTTTTGCCCAAAACATCAAATTAGTTTGATAATCACTATTTTAGGAGAGATTGCCATGAAAATTTTACTGTTTTGCGATGACCACTATCATCCCGGGGAAGTGCCGACGGGTGGCATGAAGCCACTCGCTGCGAAGGGCTTTGATGTGGATGTGGTAAGCGACGCCGCGGGCTTTGATGCCGGTAGGCTTGGTGGGTACGATGCTGTGGTGATGAGCAAGTGCGACCATGTTTCGCAGGGGGATAACTCTGCTTGGAAGACAGACGCTGTGCAGGCTGCTTTTGTGGAGTTTGTGGAGCGTGGCGGTGGACTTGTTGTTGTGCATAGCGGTACGGTTTCGGGGGAGGGGGGTGCTACGGATGTGCTTGATAGGCTGATAGGATGTCGTTTTTCTTCTCATCCTAATAATTGCCCTGTGACTGTTGGCATGTTAAAACCTCACCCTGTTACGGATGGGGTCGGGATTTTCAACGAAGTCGATGAGCATTACCATTTAGAAATTTTGGCCGATGATGTTGATATTTTGGCGGCGGGCTATGCGGGGGCGCAGGGCGAGGAATGCAAGTATGAAAGCGAGCCTTATTTTAATGCGCCCGCGTTTATTGCGCCTGCGGTTTATGTGCGTGAGCAGGGCAAGGGCAGGGTTTGCGTGATTACACCCGGGCATATTTTGGAGGTTTGGCTTAACGCGGAGTTTCAGAAGCTGCTGGAGAATGCTCTTAGGTGGTGCGCAGGGGCGCAGAAAGCGTAGCGCACGCGCCATGATACTATGGCATGGTACGCAGGTTAAGCCGTAGGAAATCCAAGGCTAGGATGGCGGTGCGTTTTCGGACTTCGTTGCGTTGGCCTGTTAGGTGGTGCGAGACCGTTTTTGTGCCTTCACCTTCTATATACAGGCCTATGTGGACTGTGCCTACGGGCTTCTCCGCCGTGCCGCCGTCGGGACCTGCTATGCCTGTGGTGGATAGCCCGATTGTTGTGTTGGCTGCCTTTGCCGCGCCTTCTGCCATGGCCGCTGCCGTTTGCGCGCTTACTGCGCCGTGGGCTTGCAGAATGCTTTCGCCCACGGAAAGACGAGCGGTTTTTGCCTCGTTGGAATAAGTCACAAAGCCCTCGCGTAAAATCTCGGAGCAGCCCGCTATGGCCGTTAGGTCGGAGGATATCATACCTCCTGTGCAGGATTCTGCCACGGCCAAGGTGTGGCTTTTAGATTTTAGCAGCGCGATTATGGTTTCTGCCAAAGTGGTTTCATCTTCGGCGTAGATTTTTTCGCCCAGGCGGCGGTGGATTTCTTCCGCAGTGGGAGAGAGCAGGGCGTTTGCCGCGCTCTCGTCCGCCGCCGACGCTGTTAGCCGAATGTGGACTTCGCCAAGCTTTGCATAGGGGGCTATCGTTGGGTTTTCTTGCGCTTCTATAAGGTCGCGAAGCTGCGACTCAACGGCGGTTTCGCCCATACCTATTATTTTTATCGTACGCGACACAAATACCCGGGTCGCATTTTTTTTCAAAAGTGCGACGCCGTAATTTTTAAACATCGGCTGCATCTCATACGGGGGGCCGGGCAGCATTATCAAGGTTTTTCCGTCGCGCTCAATACATATTCCCGGTGCTGCTCCATTGTCATTTGGCAACACACTCGCGCCCTTTGGCACAAGCGCGTTACGCTCTACATTCTCCGGCAGGGCGCGGCCTTTGTATCGCTCCAATATTCGCTCGTGCGACGCCGCGTGTATTTCCATCTCCAGCCCAAAAAAATCCGCCGCCACGGGCTTTGTAATATCATCCAGCGTTGGCCCAAGCCCTCCCGTGGTTATCACAATATCCGCTCGCCCCATCGCCTGCCCCATCGCCGCCGCAAGCCGCCCGTGATTATCTCCCACAGACGTATGCGTGTACACCGCAATACCAAGCTTGGCCAACTCCTGCGACAAAAACGCCGCATTGGAATTTACTATGTTTCCCAGAAGAATCTCTGTGCCTACGGTTAGGATTTCTGCTGTTATGGGAATCACCCTTTCATGTACCCTAATTTTGCTACATATTTTTTAGTTCGTCAACTGGGGGGGATAGTCGCCGTGCGCGGTTATTTTGCCTTTGGGGGGCTTGGTGGGAGTGCGCCTCCCGGGTCATCCGCACTTTATGTAGTTCGGCGCGGGGAAATCCCCCCTCCGCTAGAACCTTCGGCCAACCGCTGCGGGGGGAATTCCCCGCGCCGAACTACATAAAGCGCGGATGACCCCCACCGACGCGCAAACTTCGCGCGTCTCGGGCGGGCAAAATAACCGCGTACGGCTACTGTCCGACAAAAATTATGTTAGTGTCGGGTAGGGGTGACATTAACGGCAAAAACCCTAGACATCCCAGTGTCTGTGCCGCTTGGAAAGCTTTTGGTCAAAAAAACAAATGTTGTAGGATTCCTTGGGATGAAATCCCCGCGGAGCCGGTAATTGTATGGGCTGGAGCGGTTATTACCAAATCATCTAAACCGTAAAAGCAACGCTCGATACCACACCTCGTCCGAAAAAGCATTGTATTTTCGTACGAGCCTAAGGAATCTTGTCGCGGTTTAGCCCTCCGCGACGCAGCAAGCGAAGCGCACGCGTCATGGTGGTCGTCCGTGCTGTATGTAGGCCAGCGCGGGGAATTCCCTTCGCAGCGGTTGGCCGCAGGTTCTAGCAGTGAAGGGAATTCCCCGTGATGGCCGCGCACGATACAACACGACGCCCACGGGCTAAACCGCTACAGATTCCGCATTCTCCGCATTCCGACGAAATCCCCCTTGCTTCCCGAGCGGATTATTCATATAATAGGGCAAGCTTTTAAAATTCGAAGGAGGAAACAAATTTTGTGGCCATGGGGAGTAATTTTTATTGTTTCGATTCTCATTCTTATAGTGGGGGTTGTTTTGTATTTTTTAAATAGTTGGGCGGGCAAAAAAGCCGCGCAGCAAAACGAGATGGTGGCGCAGCACAAGCAGACTGTTTCTATTTATGTGATTGACAAGAAAAAGGATAAATTGACTAATGCTAATTTTCCTAAAGCTATGACAGACCAGATACCGCGGATGGGTCGGATGTTTAAAATGCCGTTGGTTAAGGCAAAAGTAGGCCCGCAGATTATGACGCTGATGTGTGAAGAAGAAACATATAAAATTTTGCCCGTCAAAAAAACCGTTACCGTGGAGGTAGCGGGGGCATATATCGTAGGTATGAAGGGCAAAAAAACCAAAATGGAACTGGCCGCACAGCGCAAAGAGCGTCGTAAAGGCGGCGATGATGAGCCGATGACATGGCGGGATAAGTTGCGCGCAAGATTTGGGCGGTGATATCGTAGAAGAAGCCTATGAAGCGGTCGTAAACGCCGCAAGTGTGGAAGGCATGAAATTACCTGCATATAAAGACGCAAAAAATAAAAAATAAAAAGGGTGGGAATGAATGAATTACAAAGCAGTGTACGACCAGTGGCTGACAGACCCGATAATTGACGACGCTACAAAAGCGGAGTTAAAAGGAATCTCGGGCAATGAGAAGGAAATCGAAGACCGTTTTTTTAAGGAGCTGGAGTTTGGCACGGGCGGAATGCGTGGCGTATTGGGCGCGGGCACAAATAGGCTTAATATTTATACGATTCGTAAGGCTACGCAAGGGCTTGCCAATTACATTTTGCAGAGTGACGCTTACAAGCCCGGCATGGGTGTGGCGATTGCGCACGACTGCCGCCGTATGTCGCCGGAGTTTTCTGCCGAGGCGGCTTTGGTGCTTAATGCTAACGGGATTAAGACTTATACATTTGAGAGCTTGCGTGCTACGCCGCTTCTTTCTTTTGCGGTGAGAAAATTAAACTGCATTGCGGGTATCGTCATCACAGCCAGCCATAATCCGCCCGAGTATAACGGGTATAAGGTGTACTGGTCGGACGGTGGGCAATGCCCTTATCCGCGTGACGAGGCGATTATTTCCGAGGTGCAAAAGGTTACTAGCTTTGCTATGGTAAAAACAATGCCAAAGGCCGAGGCTTCGGAAAAAGGCCTGTTTAATGTTGCTTCGCCCGAGGTGGATACGGAGTTTATTAAAAATGTAAAGGCGCAATGCCTTAATCCGGAAATTATTCCCGAGTCGGACATAAAAATCGTATTTACACCACTGCATGGTGCCGGTAACGAGGCCGTACAACGTGCGTTAAAGGAAACGGGCTTTAAAAATGTTTTTGTTGTTAAGGAGCAGGAACTGCCCGACGGCAACTTCCCGACTGTTTCCTATCCGAATCCTGAAGAAAAAGCAGCCTTCGCGCTCGCGCTTAAACTCGCTAATGAGAAATCCGCCGATATTATTATCGCCACCGACCCCGACTGCGACCGCGTTGGCGTGGCCGTAAAAGATGGCAGCGAGTATCGCTTCCTCACGGGTAATATGACGGGCGTTTTGCTCACCGAGTACATGGTGTCGCAGATGAAAGCCAAGGGCAAGTTGCCCGCTAACGGCGCAATCATCTCCACCATCGTATCCACCGATATGACCCGCGCAATATGTCAAGCAAATGACCTAGCTTACATGGAAGTGCTTACGGGCTTCAAATATATAGGCGAAAAAATTAAAGGCTTTGAGGAAACGGGTAGCCATAGCTATATTCTTGGCTTTGAGGAGAGCTACGGCTATCTCGCCGGCACATATGCCCGCGACAAAGACGCCGTGGTGGCGAGCCTGTTGGTCTGCGAAGCGGCGGCTTTCTATCGCAAGCAGGGGATTTCGCTTTACGACGCCTTGCAAGACCTTTACAAAAAGTACGGCTTCTACCGAGAATGCATTGAATCCATCACGCTAAAAGGCGTGGACGGCCTAAACGATATTAAAAAGATAATGGCGGCCTTACGTGCAACCCCGCCAAAATCCTTGGGCGGTGCGACGGTAGTGGAATCCCGCGACTACCAAAACGATGTAATCAAAAACCTAAGTACGGGTGCGACTGTGCCTACAGGTTTGCCTGTTTCCGACGTGCTGTACTTTGCTACAGACGACGGCTGCTGGGCATGTGTACGCCCGTCGGGTACGGAGCCTAAGATAAAGCTGTACTTTGGTGCGAAGCTACCATCCGGTGCAACGGAAGACGACGCCACCGCTAGGCTGAAAGCCATGACGACAGACCTTAAAGCCATTGTGGATGGTGCATTATCATGAAGCTCCTGATACTATCCGGCACGCCGCAAATCGAGGGACTTACCTTCGAGTTTGTAGAGGTGGCGCGGAAAACGGGCGAAGGCCTTGGCTTTGATACGGAGGTAATCACACTCTCCGACAAAAAGCTGGAAAAATGCAAGATGTGCGGTGACGGTTGGGGGATTTGTTTCCATGAGCATTACTGTACCTTTGGCGAGGACGACGATTTTGCCGACCTGCAAAAGAAAATGGCAAACGGTGATGCGTACATTTACGTGACGCCTGTATACTGGGGCGAGGTTAGCGAGGATATGAAATGCTTCCTCGACAAGCTGCGTCGCTGCGAGGCTTCTAATGCATGGGACAAAAAAGAAGGCTCGAAGTCTTCCCTCGCGGGCAAGCCAAGCATAGTGGTAGCAAACGCGGGCGGCGGCGGCGGCGGAACCATCTCTACTTTCGCGCAACTGGAACGCGCAATCTCTCACATGGCAGGCGACGGCCAACCCCGCGAAACAGTAGGAATCTTCGACTGGATAGCCGTAAACCGCTGGAACAAAGATTACAAGCTCGAAGCCCTAAAATCCGCCATCACAGAAATGCATAAATACCTGACAGGCGAGTTGCAACCGTGGCGCACGTTTAAAGACAAGACCAAGGAGAAATAAAAACCTTATAACCGCGCATTTGCGCGGTTTTTGATTGGGGGGTGTACAGCCTTGCGCTTTTGGCTTGCTTATGGTAATTTTGACAAAAATAACCAAGGGAGAGTTTTATGGAAAAAATATTTGAAAAGCCCGTATTAAATTTTTTTGCAGAAATAAGCAAAATCCCACGCGGGTCGGGCAATGAAAAGGCTGTGAGTGATTATATCGCGGCATTTGCACGTGAGCGCGGCGCGGAAGTTGCACAGGATGAGTGGTATAACTTGATTATCAAAAAAGCCGCGTCGGCGGGTTTTGAGGGAAAGACGCCTGTGCTTTTGCAGGCGCACCTCGACATGGTATGCGAAAAAAACGCGGGTACGGTGTTTGATTTCGAAAAAGACCCGATTGATTTGTATGTGGACGGTGATTTTATAAAGGCGCGGGGCACAACCCTTGGTGCTGATGATGGAATTGGTGTGGCGTTGTGTATGGCATTGCTTGACACGCAGGGGATTAATCACCCGCCGCTGGAAATCATCCTTACCACAGACGAAGAAGCAGGCATGACGGGCGCGAAAAACCTGGACATCTCCGGGCTAAAGGGTACGCGCTTGATAAACCTGGATACAAGCAATGATGATATTTTTACGATGGGTTGTGCGGCGGCTACTACAGCGGAGGTTAGCCTGCCGGCAAATGGAGGGGAATGCTCTTATGAGACCTGCGAGGTTATAGTTTCCGGACTAAAGGGCGGGCATTCCGGTGCGGATATTCATTTGGAGCGTGGCAATGCGCTGAGAATTTTGGCTTTGATACTGGACGCGGTGAATGTGGGCGAACACGAAGACACAGGCGGCGCAATTAAGATTTCATTAAAAGAAATCAACGGTGGCATGAAGGTAAACGCTATCCCGCGTGAGGCGAGAGCCGTTTTTGGTTATAAGCCTCACGATAAAGATGAAATAGTCTTGGCGTTGCAAAACTGCAAGGAAGGCTTTGCCGAGCAATACCGCGCAAGTGACGCAGGGCTAAAAATAGAATGGAAATTTGGCGAGAAAGAAAAATGCAAGTTTTTAACAGAAGAAATCACACAAAAAATCATACATGCAATGCTGTTAATCCCCACGGGCGAGTTGGCAAAAAGCTTGGAAATAGAGGGTCTCGTTAACGCGTCCAGCAACATGGGCGTGGTGGAAACAGCCGAGGAACAGGTACTGATTTCGTCAATGGCGCGTGGTGCTGCACGGTTTTACACTTACCAAATAGAGCGGCAGTTTTACGCGCTTAGGGAGAAGCTGGATACTTGCGTTCATGTAACAAATCGCAGCCCTGCATGGCCGTTTAACCCCAAGTCGGAGCTTTTGAAAACGGCGATGGATGTTTTCGAAAAACAAAACGGTCGCAAGGCGGAAGTCACCGCCGTACACGCGGGATTGGAATGCGGGATTTTCTCGTCGCGCTTTGAGAAAGAAAACGACGTTAGTCTCGACATGATATCTTTCAGCGCGAATTCGTATGACTATCATACTCCCGATGAGAGGCTTTCGATTTCTTCCGTGGAGCGCGTTTGGAAATTTTTGCAGGAATTGTTGGGAGCTTTGTAATGAAGAAAATATTTTTGCTCCTGTGCGTGGTGTTGCTTGTGGGGTGCGCGGTTGTTGTGGAGGAGAGGGAGTCCGTGCTTGTTGCAGAGCCTGTGTTTATCGGTGAAGCTGCGCCCACGCCTGAAACCACGCCCACACCCGAAGCTACACCCGCGCCCGTTGATGCGTCGTTGGCTACTGACACACCCCCCGACGACGCCCTTTACGAAGCTGTCGAGTATTTGCTTTCGCAGATGACTGTCGAGGAGAAGATTGGACAGTTGTTTATGTTGCGTTTGCCTTGGCAGAGCCTTTATGTAAATGCGGGTACGCTCGCGCTTTTTGAGGCGATTCCTATGGGTGGGGTTATTATTTTTGGGGATAATGTGGCCTCGCGTGAGCAGTTGACAGCGTTAACCTCCGATTTGCAAGAGCTTTCTCGTCTGCCGCTTCTTATTGCTATAGATGAAGAGGGTGGGCGCGTGTCGCGGGCGGGTCGGCTTTTTGCCGATGGGGTTACGCCTTCGGCTTATGAAATCGGGGCGGCGTTGTATCCTTCGGTGGCGGCGTTTGAGACGGGGTTGCTTATTGGACGGGAGCTGGTGCAGCTTGGGTTTAATATGAACTTCGCACCGGTGGCGGATATTTGGAGTAACCCCGCTAATGAAGTGATTGGGCGACGGGCGTTTGGGCGCGATGCCGAGGTAGTTGTGCCATTGGTGGAGGCGTTTACGCTGGGATTGCACGAAGGCGGCGTGATGGCCGTGGCCAAGCATTTTCCCGGGCATGGCGATACGTACGAGGACAGTCATTATGCATTGGCGGTGTTCCATGGGGATTGGACACGCTGGCAAATGCTCGAAGGTATGCCGTTTGCAAGCGGAATAAACGCAGGCGTGTACGGCGTAATGATGGGGCATATTGCAACGCCGGAGATTACGGGCGATTATTTGCCCGCTACACTCTCGAATTTTTGGCATATGACCTTGCGAGACATGGGCTTTGACGGCCTGATAATCACCGACGCGCTGGAAATGCGCGCCCTTACCGACCATTTTACCTGCGGGCAGATTGCTACGATGGCCTTCCTTGCAGGGGCGGATATTTTGCTAATGCCGCATAGGGAGCAGCAGGCCTTTGACGCGATGTTGCAGGCATTCGAGGATGGGATTTTTACCGAGGCGAGGCTGGATGAATCCGTTAGACGGATTTTACGTCTCTCTTTTTAATTCGCGCAACATCAAATCTGTAACCGCGTCTTTGGGGCTTTTGCCTTCGAATAGGACGCGGTTTATTTCTTCTACTATGGGCATTTTAATGTCGTACTTGTGCGCAAGCTCCAACGCCGTGGCTGCGGTGTCTATGCCTTCGGCTACGCGGCCTACTTTTTTTAGGGTTTGTTCTAGGGTGTTGCCTTGGGCCAGGGCGTTGCCTGCCTGCCAGTTTCGCGAGTGTTGGCTTGTGCAGGTTACGATTAGGTCGCCTATGCCCGACAGTCCGCCAAAGGTCGCTGCGTCTGCGCCCATGGCTACGCCCAGGCGGGTGATTTCTGCAATGCCGCGTGTAATTAGCGCGGCTTTTGTGTTATCGCCAAAGCCAAGGCCGTCGGAACAACCTGCCGCGAGAGCAATTACGTTTTTAAGCGCGCCGCCGATTTCCGCGCCTATGAGGTCGGTGGACGTGTACACGCGGAAGGTATCGGAAGAAAAAATCTCCTGTACGACTGCGGCTGCTTTTTCGTTATCCGAAGCCGCGAGGATTGCCGTGGGGATGTTTAACAAAACCTCCTCGGCATGGCTTGGGCCTGTTAAAACTGCGACTTCGCTTTTGCCAAGGCTGCGCAGATACTCGCTAATTCGCTTTTGCGAAGCCTCCTCCAGTCCCTTTGACCCGCTTACGATAATCGTTCCTTCTGTAAAGTGTTCTGCAAACATAGGCGCGAATTTACCGAGATTTTTTGACGTAAGAGTACACACAAAAATCTCCGAGCCTTGGGCGGCGGCGGCGATATCGTTGGTTATTTTTATGGAAGATGGGATTACCATATCGGGCAGGCAGTCGCTTTTGCCCGTTTTGTTAAGCATGTCTACATAGGTCTCGCTGCTGTCCCATGCGGTGACAAAATGCCCGTTTCTGTCCAAAAGACAGCCCAGCGGTATTCCCCAACTGCCAAAGCCTATCATTGTGATTTTTTTCATTTATTTACAAAGTCCTTTATTACTTCTTCCAGATTTGGTTGTCCGATTTCTTGCAATGCGTAGTCTACGCGGGTGTTTGGTTTGGAGATTTTTACCACGCGGTTTAGGTCGATTGGCGTGGCTATGATAACCGCGTCGCATGGGGTGGCGTCTATGGTGGCGGCCAAGTCTGCCATTTGCTCCTTGCCGTAGCCCATTGCGGGGAGTAGGTTGCCGATATTGGGGTAGATTTTAAAGGTCTCGGCCAGTTTGCCTACGGCGTATTTGCGTGGGTCTACGATTTCTGCCGCGCCAAAGCGACGGGCAGCTACTATGCCTGCGCCGATTTTCATTTCTCCATGGGTTAGGGTTGGGCCGTCTTCTATTACCAAAACGCGCTTGCCGCGGATAAGCGACGGGTCTGCCACCGTTATGGTAGAAGCGGCTTCTATTACCGTGGCGGAGGGGTTAACTTTTTGGATGTTGGCGCGTACGGTTTGGATGTTTTCGAAATCGGCACTGTCGATTTTGTTGATAACCGCAACGTCTGCGATACGAAGGGTGACTTCTCCGGGATAGTAGCGCAGCTCGTGGCCGGGGCGGTGCGGGTCTACAACGGTAATCGTAAGGTCGGACTTGTAGAACGGGAAGTCGTTGTTTCCGCCGTCCCACAGGATTATGTCACAGCCGTCGGGGTCGCTTTCTGCCGCACGCAGAATCGCTTCGTAGTCTACGCCCGCGTATATTACGTTTCCACGGGCTATGTGTGGCTCGTATTCTTCCATTTCTTCCAATGTACAGCCGTGCTTTTCCAGGTCTGCAATCGTTGCGAAGCGTTGTACCTTTTGCGCCTCAAGGTCGCCGTAGGGCATGGGGTGGCGGATGGCTATTACTTTTTTGCCATACTCCATGAGTAGCTCCACCACGCGACGGGATGTTTGGCTTTTTCCGCAGCCCGTGCGTACCGCACCTACCGCTATTACAGGTTTTGTGCTTTTTATCATCGTGTTTTTGTAACCGAGTAATTTAAAATCTGCACCGGCGGCGTTTACAATCGCGCTGATTCCCATGACTGTATCGTACGAAATGTCGCTGTACGCAAAAACACACTCGTCCGCGTCCAGCTTTTTAATCAAATCGGCCAGCTCGTCCTGCGCATATATAGGAATCCCCTCGGGATACAACTTGCCCGCCAAAGAAGCAGGATACTTACGGTCTGCAATATCCGGAATCTGCGCCGCTGTAAATGCAACTACTCTGTAAGCGTCGTTGTCGCGGTAATACGTGTTAAAATTGTGAAAATCGCGGCCTGCCGCACCTATTATGATTACTTTTCTCATGCTAAAACACCCCTTAAAATTATGTCATTTGAAGCGAATTAATTGTAGCATAAAAAATCGTGGAGAATTATTATCTCCACGATAAGAGGGGTTATGTGTAAAAACTTGCACGTTGTGTGTAAATCGTTGACGTGGGGTAGGGGTGGGTTTAGCCGTACAAGGCGGTTTGCTTATGATGTGCGATAACGCCTCATAAATTATCTATATATTCTTGGAGCTGATTAACAAGTTTGCTGATGTGCAACCCGTCAACAAACGAGTGGTGTGCTTGAACAGAAAACGGCATAACTAAGTTGCCGTCTTTTTCGTAGTATTTTCCCCAATGTATGTTCAGCTTTGCGTCCTCTTTATTTCCACTGAATGTATTCGACTGATGCGTATATGTTATCCACGGTAACGCAGAGAGGATAAGCGTGTTATTGGCAAGCGGGCCCGTAAAATATTCTTTTTGGCTTTTCGCTGTTTCTATTGCGGTTTTAATATAATCTTCGATATCATCTTTAATCGGGACGGTGACGACTTTAAACAATTCTGCTTCTTTGTTCATGTAGGTGAAAGTGGAACTGATTTTATTATAAAGCACAACATCCCCTTCATAAAACCGATACCGAAACTCCTCTATTTCATTTGCACATTTTGTAACCGCATACATAAATGCAAAAGAAAAAGACAGGTTGTTTTCCTTGGTTTTACGATAAAAATTTGTAATATCAAGTTCGGTAGAAATGGAGATATGAGGTATCATAAAATTTCTGAAAACATTGTAATGTATTGCCCTTTTCCAGTTTGCGGTATCTATGACTTGATATTCATTATTCATCAGGTGAACTCCTTATCGCAACGATTTTTCGTTGTATGAAGGGCAAAGCTTAGTTGCGGAAGGTGTGGTTACCTCGTAAACCGAGCTTTTAAAACATGCGCCACGGAGTATGTCTCAAACTCCCACTCCGGGTCGGTGAATAACTGCTGCTTATCCCTCGGCATACCAAACCTGCCTGTTTGCGAAAACAGAGCTACATACAGCACTATATCTTTGTAGAGTTCTATTGGGACAGGCTCTTGTATCGCGCTTGCGAGCCGCCCCATGTTGCTTTCCGGAATGGTGGGGGTGCTTGTTGTCATACGCCCGCCGCCGCTTTCTCCGTGGTTGGCAAGCGACCATGCATTCCTGTTGTCGCCCGAGATAACTACGGAAAATTGTCCGTTGTGTGCCGGTTGCAAAAAACCGCTGATGTGTAATCCGCCGGCAGTCTCCGAAAATATGCCGTACTCATACACATCTATCCAAAACTCCATCGCCGTAAATGCCTCGGAGGTGTTAAACTCGAATATATAAATCTCATTGCCGTGAGAGACCAAATCCATAAGATGTTGCTGGTCGTCGGTTAACTCCATAGGACGGATATAGTTTTGTAAAGTGTCCTCGCCGGTACACCCTGATAAGAATATTGCTAGAAAGCAGATGGTTAAAACCTTTTTCATTAAAATACCTCCGTGCGCGAACAAAACCCGCTTAATGCCACTTATACACCACGAGAATATTATAGTTAATTAAATTGATAATAGTCTAAATTTTTGATATAATAATCGCATTGCATATAGTGTTGATTTAAGAAAAAAAGTAACGAATTACATTGGAGAAGGACACACAATACAAGAAGCGCATGAGGTTTTCAAAGTAGGCACAACAACCATAAAGGAGTGGAAAAAGTTACTAAACGAGCAGGGTGCATTGGAAAAACGTCCACTTATAGCACTTTGACTTATGCAAGTCTGTAGCCACAATGCTTAATCCAAGCTGAAATATCATCGTGAGAAATAGTATCCAATGCTAACCCAATAGCAGAAAACAGTTCATCAAAAACACGAGCTTTCA